>OGJK01000389.1_pt1 | contig 47814 bp, 46 predicted proteins | sample 1571961 | NCBI WGS metagenome assembly OGJK01 (sample SAMEA2582120, study PRJEB24529) | metagenome | biome: Human gut stool | place: China | collected 2011 | reverse complement strand
AGTTGGTAGTAGCGCATGACTGTTAATCATGATGTCGTAGGTTCGAGTCCTACTGCCGGAGTGATAAGACACCTTCCTAAGTTTTACTTAGGATTTTTTATTGCCTAAAAAGAGCTAGAACAATTGTTCTAGCTCTTTTGGTGTTTATTTATCGCTTTCTAGATAATCAAGTGAACAAAAAAAGTATCCCTTGGATACTTTTTATTTTTTTCGTTTTCTGGCGATATTGTAACAGATAAATAGGAGGAGTCCAACTGATGATAACATTGTTCCTTCTTTAAAGCCTGTAGGCAGATAAGTCAGAACGACTTTGCCTTTTCCAGACTTGACGTCAACTTTCATAAAGCCGTCTTGAGCTTGTGATAAAGTGATTTTTTGGCCATTTTGAGTAGCTGTCCAACCTTTATCGTATGGAATAGTAAATAAGAGTGATGAAGCCTTGTCGGCTTTGTAGGTAGCTGTTACAGTGTTTTTATTGGTAGTAACTTTAACCTTTTGGCGATTAATGATTTCCATAGCCTTTTGATAGCTTGTCGTATCTAAGGCATAAAAGTTTGGTTGGTTAAAGGATACTTGGTTATTTTCAGGGAATGAAAGAGTAACATGCAAAGTTTGACTATCTTCAAAATATCCAAGATCAAAGAAAGTGTAGGCATTATCAGTTGTATATTCTGCCGTTTTACCATTGACAGTAATTTGGACCTTCTGGCTATTTTCATTAGAGAAGGTGATATTTGGAACGCTGATATAAAGTTGCGTATTAGGAGCGACAGTAAGGTTATAATCAGCATGCGAATTTAATTGTCCGTCATTACTAGTGGTTACACGACCATTTAGAATATTAGCTCCTCCTGATAATTGGGAGGGCACACGCGTGAAGTATTTTTCAGATAAGCCAGTGAGATTGTTCATCCAGTTAGTTTGGTTGTCAAGCGTGTTGACACTGAAGTCAACATCTTTGTACAGCCCTTTGGTTAGAATTGCTAATTGGCTAGCGTATTGATTTTCATATAGTGATATATTACCAGAGTTATCAAGGTAATGGAACCCAAATTTGTTGACATCAGTTTCTGAAAGATTGTATTTGACAGCAAATAAACTATCCATTAGCAAGGTATTATTTTGATAACGAAGGTTTAGATTTGTTCCAGTTGACTTAAAGCCAAGTCGATCAAGCGTGCTGCTGGATATCGTGTTTCGAATAGATGAGAACTGAGAAATACCATGATAATTGTATTTCATGCTGTCATTACCTGTTTGAGGAAGGAGCTCCTCGGTACGATAAAATGTCGTGTTTAGTTTTTGACTTTTTTGAATGAGTTTTTCAGTATCTGTCAAATTAAGCTCATAACTTTGACGAGAAGGAAAGACCCATTCGCTATTTAGGGCTGTAATTTGATAATAGGTGTTAAGTGAAGTTTCAAATACTGTAAAGAGAACTGTAAAGCTAATGAATAAATTAAATGTTAAATACTGCTTAGCGTAGCTAATTAATATAATGGTGTAAGCAGCTAAGAAAGAAAAGGTGATAATGATTTGTGGTGCTTCTAAAAATTGATAATGATTTTTGAGCAGTACCGTAGTTAAAAAGCCAAGCCCTAGTGGAACAATACCAATAAGGTAATGCTTAACAGTTAATTTTTTGAGACGTGACAACGTTTCTGCGGCTAAAAGAATCACCATTAGTGAAAATGCCCAAGAATAACGGTGCAGAAACATATTTGGTGAGTGCATTCCTTGCCACATTAAATCTAATGGTTCAAGGTAAAAACTAGCAATAATGAGTAGTAAAACAATACCATAAGCTAAACGTGTTTGCCATTTGATTGACTTGATGGTAAAGAAGATAATAGCTAAGATTAGCGGGAAAATTCCTACATAAATCATAGGAATTGAGCCAAATTTTGTTGTGTCATAAGCACCAACAAAGTTTTTGGCAAACAAGTCTAGGAACCACGAATTTTCTGTAAACCATTCTGTAAAGGTAGAGAATTTCTCACCGTGTGTTGACAGGTCCAAGTAAGTAGGTAGCAGCATGACACAGCTAGATAACCCAGCTAAGATTGACACTACTGTAAAGTCTACAAATTGACGTCCCCTTATTTTCCAGTGGCTTTCCTTACTGATTTGAACAAGAAAATAAAGCACAAGGAAAATAGCAACCATATAACCAAAGTAGTAATTTTGAATAAAGAGAATGGTTAAAGTAAGGTAGTATAAGATGAATTTTTTCTGATTTAGTAATCGGTTAAGTCCTAGAATAATGAGCGGCAAAAGGATGAAAACATCCAGCCACATATTAATCTCAATCTGGCTAATAGCAAAGCTCATCAGCGCATATGAGCTTGAGAGGATAACGGTAAATGGTTTTAATACCTTTGGATACAGTTGGCGTAGGCTATAAAAGCTAGTTAATCCCATGCAAGCAACTTTTAGCAGGGTAAAGAGATAAATGGCATCGGGCATGCTTTTTAAGCTAAAGAAGTAGACAAAAGGTGAGAAGAAACTACCAAGATAATAGCTGATTAAAGCATAAAAATTTAATCCCAGCCCACTGGTAAAGGTATAAAATAGACTGTCTGAACCGTGTAAAATATTTCGTAAATTTTCAGCGAAAATAACGTATTGGTGAAAGCCATCACTAGCTAAAATAGTTGTCTCACCATTAAAGGAAATATTTTCAGCCAAAAGGGCTAGAAATAAAATCACGAAAGGCAAGAAGAATGCTGTTAGGTAGTAAATGGTGTTATTTGTTAGTTTAAAAGATTTTAGTTTCATAATGTTAGTAAGACAGGTTGAGATAATAATCCCAACCTGTTTCTTTTCTATAATGTAAAAATGTAAAATATGGTCATGTCGTTTTAGATTACGACATGATGATTAGTCTTTCCAAAGCTCTTTAACTTTTGCTTGAACTTCTTCATTTTCAAGGAATTCATCGTAAGTTTCATCGATACGGTCAATCACCCCATTTTTAGAAATGACAACGATGTGGTTGGCAAGTGTTTGGATGAACTCGTGGTCGTGACTCGCAAAGATGATAGATTCTTTGAAGTCTTTCAAGCCATCATTCAAGCTTGAGATTGATTCCAAGTCTAAGTGGTTAGTTGGGTCATCAAGGACAAGAACGTTTGATTTGAGAAGCATCAATTTAGAAAGCATCACGCGCACTTTTTCTCCCCCTGAAAGAACGCTAACTGATTTGTTAACTTCATCTCCAGAGAAGAGCATGCGACCTAGGAATCCACGAAGGAATGTGTTATCGTCTTCTTCTTTAGAAGCAAATTGACGAAGCCATTCAAGGATTGATTCACCTGAAGCAAAATCACGTGAGTTATCTTTTGGAAGGTAAGAGCGACTTGTTGTAACACCCCATTTGATAGTTCCTTCGTATTCGATATCATCCATCAATGCACGAATAAGAGCTGTTGTTTGAATATCGTTTTGTCCGATGAAGGCTGTTTTATCACCTGGACGTAGGATAAAACTGATATTATCGAGAACAGTCTCACCATCGATTTTAACAGACAAGTTTTCGACTGTTAGAAGGTCCTTACCAAGTTCACGCTCAGCTTTGAAGTTGATGAATGGGTATTTACGACTTGATGGGACAATTTCTTCAAGTTCGATTTTATCAAGCATTTTCTTACGAGAAGTAGCTTGTTTTGATTTAGAAGCGTTGGCAGAGAAGCGAGCAACGAATTCTTGCAATTCTTTGATTTTTTCTTCTGCTTTAGCGTTACGGTCAGCTTGCAGGCGAGCAGCAAGTTCAGATGATTGTTTCCAGAAGTCATAGTTACCGACGTAAAGTTTGATTTTACCAAAATCAAGGTCAGCCATATGTGTACATACTTTGTTCAAGAAGTGACGGTCATGGGATACGACGATGACTGTATTTTCAAAGTCAATCAAGAAATCTTCTAACCAAGTAATTGATTGGATATCAAGCCCATTGGTTGGTTCGTCAAGAAGAAGAACATCTGGTTTACCAAAAAGAGCTTTGGCAAGAAGGACTTTCACCTTGTCACCATTAGCAAGTTCGCTCATGTTTTGGTAGTGAAGGTCTTCTGGAATATTAAGGTTTTGGAGCAATTGTGAAGCTTCACTCTCAGCTTCCCAACCGCCAAGCTCAGCGAATTCACTTTCTAATTCTGCTGCGCGGACACCATCTTCATCTGAAAAGTCAGGTTTCATGTAGATAGCGTCTTTTTCTTTCATGATATTGTAAAGGCGTTCATTCCCCATGATAACGACATCAATCGCACGTTCTTCTTCGTAGTCAAAGTGATTTTGACGAAGAACAGATAGACGTTCGTCTGGACCAAGGGAAATATGACCTGTTGTTGGTTCAATATCTCCTGCCAAGATTTTTAAAAATGTAGATTTTCCTGCACCGTTGGCACCGATTAAACCATAGGTATTTCCAGCTGTAAAGTTGATGTTAACCTCATCAAACAGTTTTCTATCGCTGAAACGTAGTGATACATCAGAAACTGTAAGCAATTTTTCACCTCATATTATTTATCTATAAGCTCATTGTACATGAAAAAGCCCCAATTTTCAATTAGATAAGTGGGGCTTTGAGTTACGTTTGGGTTACATTGGTAAAATGGCGTCTTTTTCGTTGAGCTTGTAGTATTTTTTAAGGCTGAAACCACGTCCCATAACTTGTGTAGCGGGCATCACAACGATAAAGGCAGCTTCATCGATTTTTTGAATATTTTTTTCTAAACGAGGGACTTCTTGGCGAGAAACGGTTGTCATTAACATAGTTTGACGGTCGCCAGAAAAACCACCAGTAACAGGGATTTCAGTGACACCACGGTCAGCTTCTGTTGAGATATAGTTTTTGATCAAGTCATTTTTAGGTGAAATAATTATCAAGTTACGAGATGAAGTAACACCGATTTGCATGCTATTTACCACGTATCCAATAACGAGTAAGGCAATAATCGAATACATTACTGTATCAGGATCAAAAGCAATAAATCCCATAGCAACACTACAGCCATCGACAATCGTCATGGCTACTGCTAAAGGAAGCGGTGTGTATTTATGTAGAATTTGGGTGATGATACCAGTACCACCAGTTGAAGAATTCCCCCAGAAAACAACTCCTAAACCAAAACCACAGATAATAGCTCCAAACAGAGCAGCTAGTAGCGGATTATGAGTCAGATTTGGTAGATTTTCTGTCAATTTGACAAAAATAGAATAAATCCATGACCCATAAATGGTTTTGAAGAAAGTTTCTTTTCCAAGGAAAAGCCAACAAGCTAACAATAAAGGAACGTTAGTAATCATAACAAAATTACCAGGATTCCAGCCAAATAGAGCTTTTAAGCTGACCGCTAGGCCGACCACACCACCAGATGCAATATGATTTTCAAGGAAAAAGCAATTGAAGCCAACAGCGGCAATAAAAGCTCCTGCAGTTACGAGTGCAAAATCAATCAGTCTTTTTTTCATAGTTAATCCTCTTTTTTATAACAAAACAAACTATTATATTATGGCAAAGAAGCAGCTTAACGTCAAGATTTTTGGGCAAAAGGAGTGTTTGGAAAATGCTAGTTTTAATCTTTCTAATTTAATTAAAACACAAAATGTATAATTATTCTTCGGACATAAAGGAGCTCAAAATGCTGTACAAACTTGACAAATAACCCAGAATTTCATAAAATGAAGAAGATTCAGAAGAGTAATGTAAACGCGTACTTTTAGAGAGCTGATGGTGGTGTGAATCAGTAGTAAGCTTACATGAATGGGCTGATGGTAAAAGAGAATAATCTTTACATGAACCGTGTAAATTTTTATATAGTGGTAAGAGATGGTAGGCTAGTTCTATCAATTGAGGTGGTACCGCGTATTTACAACGCCCTCACGTAGTTTAACTACGTGGGGCTATTTTTTACTTTTGAAATTAATTTTGAGGTGATAATATGGCAAAACCAATTATTTTAACAGGTGACCGTCCAACAGGTAAATTGCACCTAGGACACTATGTTGGAAGTCTAAAAAATCGTGTTCTTCTACAAAATGAAGATAAGTATGATATGTTTGTCTTTTTGGCAGACCAACAAGCTTTGACAGATCACGCTAAAGAGTCTGAAATTATCAGAGAATCAGTTGGAAACGTTGCTTTGGACTACTTGTCAGTAGGACTTGATCCAGCTAAATCAACGATTTTCATTCAAAGTCAAATTTCTGAATTGGCTGAATTGACAATGTACTACATGAACCTTGTTTCATTGTCACGTCTAGAGCGTAATCCTACTGTTAAAACAGAAATTGCTCAAAAAGGATTTGGTAGCTCAATTCCAACAGGATTTTTGGTTTACCCAATTTCACAAGCGGCAGATATTACTGCTTTTAAAGCTAACTATGTGCCAGTCGGAAATGACCAAAAACCAATGATTGAACAAACACGCGAAATTGTACGTAGTTTCAATCACACTTACAAAACAGATGTTTTGGTTGAGCCAGAAGGTATTTTCCCTAGAAACGAAGCAGCTGGTCGCTTGCCAGGGTTAGATGGTAACGCTAAAATGTCTAAATCTCTTGGAAATGGTATCTATCTATCAGATGATGCTGATACTGTTCGTAAAAAAGTAATGAGCATGTATACAGACCCTAATCACATCCGTGTTGAAGATCCAGGACAAATCGAAGGAAATATGGTTTTCCATTACCTTGACATCTTTGGACGTGAAGAAGATCAAGCAGATATCGCAGCTATGAAAGAACACTACCAACGTGGTGGTCTTGGTGATGTAAAAACAAAACGTTACCTTCTTGAAATTCTTGAACGTGAGCTAGCACCAATTCGTGAACGCCGTTTGGAATACGCTAAAGATATGGGCGAAGTTTTCAATATGCTTGAAAAAGGTAGTCAAGCTGCGCGTGAAGTTGCCGGTCAAACACTTGCTGAAGTTAAAGCAGCTATGGGAATCAACTACTTCTAAAATAAACAGAACTCTGAGGCGATGTCTCGGAGTTTTTTGGTAGATAACAACATTTGTTTTAAATGAGAATTGCAAAAATCATCAGTCTAATATAGGAAAGAATTTTTGGAAAAAATTGAATTTAATTTATTGACAAATGAATTTAGCGTGTTATTATAGTAACAATAAAAAATTAGCTAGGGTTAAAAATCCCCTACAAATATATAGAAAAGAGGGTTATTTAATGTCAAATTGGGACACTAAATTTTTGAAAAAAGGTTACACTTTTGATGACATACTACTCATTCCTGCTGAAAGTCATGTTCTTCCAAATGAAGTTAACATGCAAACAAAACTTGCAAAAAATTTGACATTGAACATTCCTATCGTGACAGCTGCTATGGATACTGTTACTGACAGTAAAATGGCTATTGCTATTGCACGTGCGGGTGGTCTTGGTGTTGTTCACAAAAATATGTCAATTCAAGAACAAGCAGAAGAAATCCGTAAAGTAAAACGTTCAGAAAATGGTGTTATTATTGATCCTTTCTTCTTAACACCTAAACATTCTGTCTCTGAAGCAGAAGAATTGATGCAACGTTACCGCATTAGTGGTGTTCCGATTGTTGAAACCCTTGAAAATCGTAAATTGGTAGGGATTATCACAAACCGTGATATGCGTTTCATCTCAGATTACCATGCTCCAATTTCAGCACACATGACAAGTGAAAAATTGGTAACAGCTCCTGTTGGAACTGATTTGGAAACTGCAGAACGCATTCTTCACGAACACCGTATTGAAAAATTGCCTTTGGTTGATGAAGCTGGACATTTGTCAGGTCTTATCACTATCAAAGATATTGAAAAAGTTATTGAATTCCCTAATGCCGCTAAGGATGAATTCGGTCGTCTTTTAGTTGCAGGTGCTGTCGGTGTTACTTCAGATACATTCGAGCGTGCTGAAGCCCTCTTTGAAGCAGGTGCAGATGCCATTGTTATCGATACTGCTCACGGTCACTCAGCTGGTGTTCTTCGTAAAATTGCTGAAATTCGTCAACACTTCCCAGAACGTACATTGATTGCTGGTAACGTAGCAACTGCAGAAGGTGCACGTGCCCTTTACGAAGCTGGTGTTGACGTTGTTAAAGTCGGAATTGGTCCTGGTTCAATCTGTACGACTCGTGTCGTTGCAGGTGTCGGTGTTCCTCAAATTACTGCTATTTATGACGCAGCAGCTGTTGCGCGTGAATATGGTAAAACAATTATCGCCGATGGTGGTATTAAATACTCAGGTGATATCGTTAAAGCTTTGGCAGCAGGTGGTAATGCTGTAATGCTTGGTTCTATGTTTGCTGGTACAGATGAAGCACCAGGTGAAACTGAAATCTACCAAGGTCGTAAATTTAAAACTTACCGTGGTATGGGATCAATTGCAGCTATGAAGAAAGGTTCAAGCGATCGTTACTTCCAAGGTTCTGTTAACGAAGCTAACAAACTTGTTCCAGAAGGAATTGAAGGTCGTGTAGCTTATAAAGGTGCTGTAGCCGATATCGTCTTCCAAATTCTTGGTGGTATTCGTGCTGGTATGGGTTATGTTGGTGCTGAAGATATCCCAGCTCTTCATGAAAAAGCTCAATTTGTTGAAATGTCAGGAGCTGGTTTGATTGAAAGTCACCCACACGATGTTCAAATTACAAATGAAGCGCCAAACTACTCAGTACACTAAGATAAATTGATGTTATATATAAAATCTCTGATAAGTTTACCAACTTATCAGAGATTTTTTTGTGTATGCCTTTACAAAATGGTGGGTTGTATGGTAGAATATGGAACTATGTTCGCAAAAAACATGAAATTTTCTTTTACTTTTCTGAAAAAGCGAATACTTAATTATATATTTACAACAGTGTAAACAACGTTTACTAATCTGTAAAACATATCGTAAAGGAGAAAAAATGCAGGGTATTTTATTTGCATTGATTCCCATGATTGCATGGGGAAGTATTGGGTTTGTCAGCAATAAAATTGGAGGTAAACCAGATCAACAAACATTAGGAATGACTTTAGGGGCACTTTTATTTGCTTTTGTTGTATGGTTATTTGTTCAACCAGAAATGTCAGTAACACTTTGGGTTGTCGGAATCATCGGTGGTATGCTTTGGTCTATGGGACAAAACGGCCAATTCCGTGCAATGCAATACATGGGTGTTTCAGTAGGTAACCCATTGTCAAGTGGAGCACAACTTGTATTTGGTAGCTTGATTGGTGCCATTGTATTTGGTGAATGGAGCAAACCAGTTCAATACACACTTGGTATTATTGCTTTGCTTCTTTTGGTTATCGGATTCTATTTCACAAGTAAACGAGATGCTGAAAAAGTTGAAACTAGCGAACTTACTGACTTTGGTAAAGGTTTCCGTGCTTTGACTTACTCAACAGTTGGTTACCTTTCTTACACTATTCTATTTAACAACATCATGAAATTCGATGCTTTAGCTGTTATCTTCCCAATGGCTGTAGGTATGGTTCTAGGTGCTGTAATGTTTATGAAATTTAACGTTAAATTTGAAACAGTTGTTATCAAAAATGCTATCGTTGGTTTGATGTGGGGTGTTGGTAACATCTTCATGCTTCTTGCTGCTGCTAAAGCAGGTCTTGCTATTGCCTTTAGTTTCTCACAACTTGGTGTTATCATTTCTATTATGGGTGGTATCCTCTTCTTGGGTGAAACTAAAACACGTAAAGAAATGCGTTGGTTGGTAATTGGTATTGCATGCTTTGTTCTTGGAGCTGTATTACTAGGAATTGTTAAATCTTACTAATTATCATTGACAACATTGTCAATTTAGTTGTAAACACACAAAAAAGCTGGCTTAGGCCAGCTTTTTTAGTTTTCTTCAATAGTTCCTTGATTAACAGTGAAAATTTTCAACTCTTCTGGAAGTTTTGAAAGGTGTTCAAGACTTGTCGTTGTGATAAAGGTTTGAACATTTTCAGCAATAATCATTTTTAACAATTCTGTTTGTCGGTAGTTATCTAGTTCACTCATGACATCATCGAGAAGTAGAATTGGATAATCACCAGTAACATTCTTAATGAGTTCAATTTCAGCCATTTTAAGAGATAAAATCAAACTTCGGTGTTGTCCTTGGCTACCAAAATTGGCAGGCATATCGTTGATGAAAAATTCTAAATCATCACGATGAGGTCCAGCGCCAGTATTTTTTTTGAAGATATCACGTTTGCGATTCTTTTCCAATGTTTTTAAGAAGTATTCTTTGATTTCACTTTTTTCTTGGAATGGCACAGATGATAGATAGCGAATTTTAAAATGTTCTAGGCCATTAGAGATGGCATAGTGATAGCGGTCGGCTGCTTTTTCGAGATTAGAGACGAAATCTAAGCGATGTTCCATGACGCGGCTACCAAAATCAGCTAATTGCTTATCAAGGACTGCTAAAAAGTCGATGTCAACTTTTTCAGCGGTTTTTAGGTAAGTGTTACGTTGTTTAAGAACATGATTGTAATTAGACAAATCAGAGAGGTAGACCGGCTTGATTTGCCCTAAATCAATGTCAATAAACTTGCGACGGAGACTAGGTGCTCCTTTGATAAGTTGTAAATCCTCAGGTGCAAATAAGACGACTGTTATCACTCCGATATAGTCAGATAATTTCGCTTGTTTGAGGTGATTAACTTTAGTGACTCGTCCTTTACTTGATAGATTGATTTCCAAAGGAACTGTCCCACTTGAGCGTTGCAGAATACCTGAGACGCGGAGTTCTTTTTCTTGAAAGTGAATCAGCTCTTTATCGGAACGTGTGCGGTGGCTACGTGTTAAAGATAAGAAATAAATAGCTTCTAAGAAATTTGTTTTTCCTTGAGCGTTTTTCCCGATAAAGACATTTAGCCCGGGAGAAAATTCAAGCTCATTGGTTAAATAATTGCGATAATTTTTTAAGGCTATTTTTTGAATCCACATGCTTAAGTTCCTGGGAAGCGAACGGGTTTACGTTCTTTAGTTGGCTTCGTTTGTTTTTTCGCTTGATTTTGTTTCTTATCTTTTTTATTTTTAGCGTTTAATTCTTTAACGATAGCAGCAACACGAGCTTTTTCAGCTAAGGCTTCAAGATGTTCTTTCTTTTCTTCGTCTGTTGGTGCGATAATATCGATAGTGATACCATCTTCTGGAATGCTTACAACATCACCGAGACGAATTTTTTTACCGCGACGTTTTTCATCTTCGCCGTTGAAGAGAACGGTTGTTTCTGCTAAATAGGCTTTAATAGCTCCACCGCTTTGGATAATACCTAGTTCTTTTAGTAAAGCTTGTAAGGTAATATAGTCATCAAATAATTTGTATTCCATCGTTTTCTCCATTTTATAATTCAAGTAATTATAACATAAACGTGGTATAATTTTAGCTAATAAAGTGTTTTAGTAAGGAATTTGTAATGAAAATAGTTGATGGTGTTGAGTTACATCTAATCAAAAATGAGAAATTCAAAATGAACCACATTACCTTTCGGTTTTCAGGAGAGTTCAGCCAAAAAACGGTAGCCAGACGTGTTTTGGTGGCGCAGATTTTAGCAACGGCTAATGAGAAATACCCGACTGCACAGCGTTTTAGAGAGCGTTTGGCAAGCCTTTATGGAGCGACTTTGTCAACCAAGGTATCAACTAAGGGATTGGTTCATATTGTTGATATTGAACTAACTTTCATGAAGAATCAGTATGTGATGACTACAGAAAATCTCTTGGAAGAAGTGATTGAATTTTTATATCAAGTTCTTTTCTCACCGCTTGTAACAGTTGAGCAATATCAGTCTAAATTATTTGAGCTTGAGCAAGCGAACTTAATTAATTATTTAAAAGCTGATAAGGATGATAGTTTTTATAGTAGTGAGCTAGGTCTTAAAAAACTTTTCTTTACGAACCCAGCTTTTCAAACATCAAAATATGGGACAGCTGAATTAGCAGTTGCTGAAAATTCTTACACGGCTTTTCAAGAGTTTCAGAAAATGCTTCGTGAAGATCGCTTGGACATCTTTTTATTGGGAGAGTTTGATGACTATCGCATGTTACAATTGTTCAATCGATTTCCTTTTGAAGACCGTCAAAAAGATTTAGTATTTGACTACCAACAAGAATTTAGCAACATTGTTCAAGAAAAATTAGAAGTCAGAGAAGTTAATCAGTCTGTTTTGCAGTTAGGTTATTCTTTCCCAATTAGATATGGTGACAAGGATTACTTTACACTTCTTGTCTTTAATGGTTTGTTTGGAGGTTTTGTTCATTCTCGTTTATTTACAGAGGTTCGTGAGAAAGAAGGACTTGCTTATACTATCGGAAGTCATTTTGATATCTTTACAGGTTTACTGAATGTTTACGCTGGTATTGACAAGAAGAATCGCAATCGAGCGATGCAATTAATTAACAAACAATTTTCAACGATTAAGGTAGGTCGCTTTTCAGAAGCCCTTCTTAAGCAAACGAAGAAAATGTTACAAGTCAATTTAAGATTGGCAGGAGACTCTCCAAAAGTATTAATCGAGCGTAGTTACAACGGTCAATATTTGAAGAATCATTACAGCGTTGACGATATGATTGACAACATTGACAAGGTTAGTAAAGCTGATGTAATGCAACTAACTAGAAAGATTAAACTGCAAGCACTGTATTTTTTGGAGGGAAAGTAAGTGACAAAATTAGTTGAAAAAGTTTTCCCTGAAATTGGTGAAACTTTGTATACTGCTGTACTGGAAAATGGATTGAAAGTTTTTTTGATTCCTAAGACTGATTTTCAAGAGTCTTGTGGGATGTTGGTTGTTAATTTTGGCTCCCTTGACAATAAGTTTACACTAGATAAAAGTGAAAAATGCTATGAGAAGGGGATTGCTCATTTTCTAGAACATAAGTTGTTTGAATTGGAAGATGGTCAAGATGTTTCAGAGCTATTTACAAATGCCGGTGCCAACAGTAATGCCTTTACAACCTTTGACAAAACATGTTTTTATTTTTCAACGGTAGATCATTTAAATGAAAACTTAGACTTGTTGCAGCATTTTGTGGCAGATACTGCCTTTACAGATGAGTCAATTGAGCGAGAAAAATCGATTATCGGTCAAGAGATTGACATGTATCAAGATGATGCGGATTATCGACTTTATCAAGGAATTCTTGAAAATTTATATCCTAAAACGGCTCTTGCTCAAGATATTGCTGGAACTCAAGAAAGTATTGCCAATATTTCAGTAGCGGACTTGAAAGAAAATCATGATGTCTTTTATTCTCCACAGGAGATGACACTCTTAGTCGTTGGCAATTTTGATAAGGATGACATCTTTAAGCAAATTCAAGAAAGTCAAAAAGGAAAAAATAAGACAGCTCATCATCTTGAGCGTCAAGAATTGGCTTACGAATCTGTTGTGCCGAAGGCATCGGTTCAAATGGAAGTGACACAACCTAAACTAGCTATTGGCTTAAGAGGCTCTGCTTTATCAGAAGGAGAATCTACCTTACGTCAAGAATTAGCCTTGAGATTATTTTTTGCGATGATTTTGGGTTGGACTTCAAGACGTTATCAAGAACTTTATGAGAGTGGTCAGATTGATGACTCATTTGATTTTGAGATTGAAGTTTATCAAAATTTCCAATTCTTGATTATTTCTCTAGATACTTCAGTACCGATTGCTATGGCAACGAATCTGCGACAATATTTAAGTAAAGTAGCAATGTCTAGTGATTTGGAAGATTTGTCAGAAGAGCATTTTGAAATTGTTAAAAAAGAATTGTATGGAGACTTTTTCAAGAGTCTAGATTCAATTGATAACCTTTCAGCGCAATTTATCAATCATCTTGCTGATGAGGAAACTTATTTATCGGTGCCTAAACTACTAAAGACTTTAAGTTTTGAAGAAGTTCTTAAAAGAGGAAATGATTTCTTAATTCAATCAGACGCGACAGAATTCACAATCCTTCCAAAATAAAATCGAAATACTTGTTAAAATTTGCTATAATAAATCTGATTATATTTTATTAAAGGAAACCTTGTATGAGAGAAGAAACGATTGGTGAAATCTTAAGAAAAGGTCGAGTTGCCAAAAACTTGACACTAGAAGATGTTGAAGAAAAAACAGCAATTCCTTCACCACATCTTTTAGCATTAGAGTTAGAAAAATTTAAATTAATTCCTAAAGATGAAGTTGAAACTTATCTTCAACAATATGCGGAATTGGTAGATGTAGATGCAGCAGAACTATTAAAGCGCTATCGAGCACAAATATTTGCATCAAGTATTGAAACAGCACCAGTGGTTGCTGAGGATGAGAAAATTACAATCGTACCGAGTCATAAAAAAGTAGCTAAAACAGCTCCAGTTTCAGTTTCTAAACCTAAACCTGAACAAACAGATGATTTTGGTGTTGGTTCACGTTCAAGTCGTTATAAAAGTTCAGAAAAAACAGCAACTTATCTTCCGATTATTCTGCTTTGCTTAGTTGCTTTAGGAATTTTAGCTTTTGTTTCATTTGTCACTTGGACACAGCTTCAAAGTGATAGCAATCAAGTAAAACCAAGCTACTCTGTTGTTCATAGTTCATCATCAAGTAGCTCATCAACTCCAGAAAGTTCATCAACCAGTGAATCTTCTTCATCTGAAGAAAAATCATTGAAGATGGAAACTGAAGGAGGCGGAAGCAATTTAACGGTTAATCTATCAAATGTTACAGATAGTTTGACAGTTGACATCAGCTTAGCTGGTGCTGATAGCAGTTGGGTTTCTGTAAGTAATTCAGAAGCTGGTGACGCAGGAACACTTCTTTCTTCAACAGGAGTTTCAAGTTATTCAGCAACCCTTCCTGCAGGTACAAAAACATCTGTGATTACACTAGGAGTCACTGCAGGTGTTAACGTTTCAATCAATGGTCAAGCGGTAGATACATCAGCTTTGACAAGTACAACATTAAGTTACATTACAATTAATATTCAATAATAAGGTAGGAAAATGAAAATCAATTTTACAAAAAAAGAAAACATCCCTAATTTGTTAACATTAGGTCGCATTGTTTTGATTCCAGTATTTATCTTGATTCTTTGTATCTGGAATAGCGTAGCTGGACATGCTGTTGCAGCAGTTGTTTTTGCGCTAGCAAGTATTACAGACTACTTAGATGGATACCTTGCAAGAAAATGGCAAGTTGTTACAAACTTTGGTAAATTTGCTGATCCATTGGCTGATAAAATGTTAGTGATGACAGCGTTTATTATGTTAGTTGAATTGGGAATGGTTCCTGCGTGGATTGCTGCGATTATTATTTGTCGTGAGTTAGCAGTAACTGGTCTTCGTTTACTACTTGTTGAAAATGGTGGAACAGTTTTAGCAGCTGCTATGCCTGGTAAAATCAAAACTTTTACTCAAATGTTTTCAATTATTTTCTTACTTTTGCATTTTTCAATGATTGGAACACTTTTGCTTTATGTCGCTTTGATTTTCACAATTTACTCAGGATATGATTATTTCAAAGGGGCAAGATTCCTCTTTAAGGACACATTTAAATGACAAATAGTATTGACGTCAAACATTTAAAATTCAAATATACTGATCATCAAGAACATTACACCTTAGATGATTTATCGTTTCACGTGAAACAGGGAGAATGGTTGTCCATTATTGGCCATAATGGTTCAGGAAAATCAACTACAGTTCGCTTAATTGATGGGCTTTTAGCAGCTGAATCAGGTCAAATCTTTGTTGAGGGAGAACTCTTAACTGAAGAAAACGTGTGGAACATTCGTCATAAAATTGGAATGGTTTTTCAAAATCCAGATAACCAATTTGTTGGTGCGACAGTTGAAGACGATGTCGCATTTGGGTTAGAAAACAAGGGAATTCCATTAGAAGAGATGCAAGCACGTGTCAAAGAAGCCCTTGAATTAGTTGGCATGTCAGCTTTTGCTGATCGTGAACCAGCTCGTTTGTCAGGTGGACAAAAACAACGTGTGGCTATTGCAGGTGCTATTGCTATGCGTCCTAATATTATTATTTTGGATGAAGCGACTAGTATGCTTGATCCAGAAGGACGCTTAGAATTAATTCAAACAATCAAAGAGATTCGTGATCAATATAATATGACCGTTGTGTCTATCACTCATGATTTGGATGAGGTTGTGCTTAGTGATCGTGTCTTAGTCATGAAAAAAGGAAAAGTTGAGTCAAGCTCAACTCCACGCGAACTTTTTGCAAGAGGAGAAGAATTATTGACTTTGGGATTGGATATTCCTTTTTCAGCCAATCTTATCTCTACTTTAAAAGACAAAGGGTTTGAATTTACAGAGAATTATCTTACGGAAAAGGAATTAGAAGATCAGTTATGGGAATTACTCTTGAAGGCGTAAATTATACATATCAAGCGGGGACACCTTTTGAAGGGCGTGCCCTTTTTGACATTAATCTTACTATAAAAGAAGGCTCATATACAGCCTTTATCGGCCACACTGGGTCAGGTAAGTCAACAATCATGCAACTTTTGAATGGTCTTAACGTCCCTACAGAAGGGGCTGTTATTGTTGATGATATTAAGATTACGGCAAACTCAAAAAATAAGGAAATAAAACCCGTCCGTAAAAAGGTTGGACTGGTCTTTCAATTTCCTGAAAGTCAGCTTTTTGAGGAAACAGTTCTTAAGGATGTGGCATTTGGACCACAAAATTTTGGTGTTTCTATAGAAGAAGCTGAACGGTTAGCGCGTGAAAAACTTGCCATGGTAGGAATTCATGAAGAATTTTTTGAAAAGAATCCTTTTGAGCTATCTGGTGGTCAAATGCGTCGTGTGGCTATTGCTGGGATTCTAGCCATGGAACCAGAGGTTTTGGTTCTAGATGAACCGACAGCTGGCCTAGACCCTAAAGGACGCCGTGAATTGATGACTTTATTTAAAGAACTGCATCAAAATGGCATGACAATTGTTTTAGTAACTCATTTAATGGATGATGTTGCCAATTATGCTGATTATGTTAATGTTCTTGAAGGTGGTAAATTGGTTCGCTCAGGTTATCCTAAAGAAGTCTTCCAAGATGTCGCATTTCTTGAAAGTAAACAACTTGGTGTTCCTAAAATTACGAAATTCGCTCAGCAACTTGTCAAACGCGGCTTACATTTAGATGCTTTACCAATTACTATAGAAGAATTTGCAGAGGTGGTGAAACATGGATAAATTAATACTTGGTCGTTATGTACCTGGAGATTCCTTAATTCATCGTCTAGACCCTCGTAGTAAACTTCTTTCAATGATTTTATACATTATCATTGTTTTTTGGGCCAATAACCTTGTGACCAATCTATTGATGATTGCTTTTACTTTAGGAGTTGTCTTCTTATCGAAGATAAAACTTAGCTTCTTCTTAAAGGGAGTTCGTCCGATGATTGGAATTATTTTATTCACGACCTTATTTCAAATGTTCTTTACACACGGTGGTGAGACCTATTTCCAATTTGGTATTTTGAAAATTACTAGCTACGGGTTTAATCAAGCAATATTAATTTTCATGCGTTTTGTTTTGATTATCTTCTTTTCAACGCTATTAACCTTGACGACAACGCCTTTAAGCCTTGCTGATGCTGTGGAGTCATTGTTGAAACCATTTGTTCGTTTTAAGATTCCTGCTCACGAAATCGGCTTAATGCTGTCTTTGAGTTTACGTTTTGTCCCAACATTGATGGATGATACGACACGTATTATGAAAGCTCAGCGAGCGCGTGGGGTTGATTTTGGTGAAGGAAATCTCATTCAAAAGGTTAAATCAATCATTCCAATCCTTATTCCGCTCTTTGCTTCAAGCTTTAAACGTGCGGATGCTTTGGCTCTTGCCATGGAAGCACGTGGCTATCAAGGTGGAGATGGGCGTACAAAATACCGAATTTTACAATGGAAAATCAAAGATTCAGTGACCATTTTGCTTGTCATAATTTTAGGAATTCTCTTATTTTATCTTAAAGAAAGCTAAAACGCCTAATCTGTAGGCGTTTTCTTTATATTATAAGAATCTAATTGTAATATTTTTAATATAACTCTAAAGCCAGAGTAACATTAAGTCTGTATTATATAGTCTGTACTAATTTTTGAAACAAAAAAGGAGCATATAATGCAAACAAATATTTTTAAAACTAAATCGAAATCTATTAAACTTGGTCTTGCCGGTGTAGCCGCAGCAGCAGCACTTATTGCCCCAGCAGTTGCTAACGCTGATTCATACACAGTAAAATCAGGTGATACACTTTCTAAAATTGCTGTAACTTACAACACTACAGTTGAAAAATTGGCTTCAACTAACCAAATCGCTAACGTTGACTTCATCACTGTAGGTCAAATCTTGGAACTAGATTCAGAAGCTACTGCACCAGCAGCAACTACAACTGAAACTGCAGCTGTAGAAGCAGCAACAGTGGCAGCAGCACCAGCTGAAACAACAACTACTTCTTACTCATCAAACTTGGGTACTTCAGACGCTCAAGCTAAAGAAATCATTGCTCAACGCGAATCAAGCGGTAGCTACACAGCTCAAAACGGTCAATACTATGGTCGTTACCAATTGACAATGTCATACCTAAATGGTGACTTGTCAGCTGAAAACCAAGAACGCGTTGCCGATTCATACGTAGCAGGACGTTACGGTTCATGGTCAGCAGCCCTCGCATTCTGGAATGCCAACGGTTGGTACTAAGATAAGAGACTTTTCTTAGAGTTAATATTATTTACTATTTAGAGAATTACCAGTATTAGATAGATAAGCTTGAAGAATTTATCTTCAAGCTTTTTTATGTCTACAAAAGATTGAATTTTAGCGTTTTCATAGTAAAAACGAGGTTAATTTCAATATCTCTGTAATATTTTTAACATATTTTCAATCTGCGAGTAATAAATAAATTATATGATAGGAAACAGGAGTTCTAGAGAGGTATATATTTATTTAACATGTATAGTAGGATTACTAAAGCAAAACATAGAAAAATTAGAAATATTATTGTCAGCATCCTTGGAGCTATTTTAGTTGTAGCGATGGTTGTTGTCCTTATTCCAAAAATAGAAGCATTCGCAGAAACTATTACAACTCGTTCAGAGGCAGGAGCTGCGAAAGCTGTGTCAACAAGTTCTGAAAGCTCTGAAGTGTCATCAACAAGTATCAGTTCAACTACAGCAGAATCAGAAGAGTCTAGCAGTAGCTCATCAGAAGAAACTGAAGAAGTTGAGGCATCTTCTACCGAAGAGGTTCAAGAATCAGAAGCAAGTTATGCTGAGGTTGCTCCAGCTAATGATAATACAACGACTGTAGCTGCAGCAACTGCACCATCTTCAACGACATCCCAAACGGCACCATCAGTAGCTTCAAATGGTAATACAGCAGGTGCTGTTGGTTCAGATGCTGCTGCCCAAATGGCTGCTGCAACAGGTGTTCCACAATCAACTTGGGAAGCTATCATTGCACGTGAATCTAATGGAGATCCAACGGTTGCCAATGCTTCAGGAGCATCTGGTTTATTCCAGACTATGCCAGGTTGGGGATCAACTGCAACAGTTCAAGATCAAATTGCAACAGCAATTAAAGTTTACAATACTCAAGGACTGTCAGCTTGGGGATACTAATTTAATAGAAGAAAAAGCACTAATCATCCTATAAAGATGATAGTGCTTTTTTAATATCGTATGGATGGTGACAGATACTTTCTGCTCCATGTTCTTGTAAACTTTCTAGGCTACCAAATCCCCAGGTTACCCCAAGTCTTCGAACTCCTGTTTTTTGTCCACCAATCATATCAAACTTTGTATCGCCGATGATAACAGCTTCATGCGCTTGAATGCCTTGTTCCGTTAGACAGGCCTTAATTACATCAGCTTTGTGGAAGTGCTCGGGAGTAGACCCATAGACTTTTTTAAAGTGTGAAATAATACCAAGCTCTGTTAACATCAAGTTAGCCATAGGTTGGTGCTTACTTGTGGTAACAAATAGTGAGTAATTTAAGTCATTTAATTCTTGTAGAGCTTCTGCGATACCAGTGTAAAGAGAGACTTGGTGGACTCCTTTTTCACCATAGTAATCTCTAAAGGTTTTGATAGCATGATTAACCTCGTCAGCTTGCTCAAAATAATGACCGAAAGTGACTTCTAGAGGTGGTCCGATAAATGTTGACAATTGTTTGTCAGTTTGTAAAGGTAGTTGTAACTTTTCAAAGGCATAATTAAATGCTGCTTTAATACCAGGACTTGAATTTACTAGTGTTCCATCAAGGTCAAATAAGATAGATTTCATGTTTACTCTCCTGTAAATTTTGTCAACAATGATTGATAAATATGTCAATTAGCAAGGAACCAAACAAATAGTATTCGAATACTATCGTCTATTCACCAAAGATTTTAGCTTGTAAGCGACGACCAGTAGGTGTGGCTGCTAAACCACCTTCAGCAGTTTCTCGAAAGGCTGTTGGTAAACTAGATCCTACTTGGTACATGGCATCAACAACTTCATCAACTGGAATTTGTGATTTAATGCCAGCCAGTGCCATATCAGCGGCAACTAAGGCAAAACTAGATCCAAGTGCGTTACGTTTGACACAAGGAACCTCGACAAGACCAGCGACAGGGTCACAGATCAAACCTAGCATATTTTTGATGACGAAGGCCACAGCTTGACTAGCTTGGTATGCAGAGCCTCCAGCAGCTTTAACAAGAGCAGCTGCGCTCATGGCTGAAGCAGACCCGACTTCGGCTTGACAGCCCCCTTCAGCACCGGAAATAGAAGCGTTATTTCCGATAACCAGTCCAAAGGCACCAGCAGTGAATAAGAACTCTAACTGCTCTTCTTCAGAGAGGTTTAATTTATCAATAGCCGTTGTTAAGACAGCAGGTAAGCATCCAGCAGAGCCTGCTGTTGGAGTTGCACAGACAAGCCCCATTTTGGCGTTTAGTTCGTTGACAGCAATTGCGTTTCGGACAGCTGTTAAAATGGTTGTATCAGACAAGGTTTTACCTGATTTTAAGTAGGCATCCATCTTGACAGCGTCTCCGCCTGTCAGTCCACTAATTGATTTACTAGGAGTGAGTCCATCAGTAACAGAATTTTTCATGACTTGAAGATTTTTCTTCATGATATGAATAATTTCATCACGGCTACGTCCGTTCAATTCTGTTTCTGTGGAAATCATTAGCTCAGCAATATTGCCGTTAAAGTCTTTATCGGCTTGTTCAACTAATTCTTTAATAGAATAAAACATTCTTTTCCTTTCTAGTCAAAGAAATTGACATTGTGTAGGTGCGGAATGTGCTGGATTTGTTCCACAGCTTTATGACAATCACGTGAGTCAACTTCGATAATCATAATGGCTTTTTCCCCGGCGCGTTCGCGGGTCACATTCATTTGAGCAATGTTGATATTGTGTTCAGAAAGAATATCTGTTACTTTAGCAATCATACCAGGAATATCTTGGTGAACGATAATAAGAGTAGGGGTATTCATTTTAAGAGAAACAGAGAAGCCATTGAGTTCAGTAACTTCAATATTTCCTCCACCAATTGATACACCTGTGATACTCATGCTTTTATCCCCTTTTTCAACGGTAATCTTAGCAGTATTTGGGTGAGGGGCATTACTGTCCTTTAAAATATCCCAATAAATGCGTACCCCTTTTTGGTGAGCGATTTCTAATGAATTTTTAATATCTGGATTGTCAGTATCCATTCCTAGGATACCAGCAACGAGTGCTTTATCAGTTCCGTGTCCACGGTAAGTTTTAGCAAATGAATTATATAAATGAAATGTTACGGAATCAGGAATTTCTCCGAAAATAGAGTTAACAATTTTTCCAATACGAACAGCACCAGCAGTGTGGCTGCTTGATGGGCCAATCATAACAGGTCCGATAATATCAAAGACGGATCGGAATTTTAGATTTTTCATATCTACTCCTTCTAGAATCTATGCTTACTTATTATAACAAAGGAAAGGAAATGGGTAAACGATAATAAATCGCTTACTTTCATAGAAAATGAGAAAAAGATTTAAAAATAAGTCTAAATGCCTTACATAACTGGAAATTCATGTTATAATAGTCTTCGCGTGGATTTCTGCGCTCAAAATCGACCTTCAAATCGATTTTTGAAAAACTGGGCCCTTCAAGCCTATGTTCGAAAAAAATATCTTGATGGGAGGATTATCATGACAGATAATTCAAAAACACGTGTTGTTGTTGGTATGAGTGGAGGCGTTGATTCGTCTGTAACTGCTCTTCTTTTGAAAGAACAAGGTTACGACGTTATTGGTGTTTTCATGAAAAACTGGGATGACACAGATGAATTCGGTGTGTGTACAGCAACCGAAGATTACAAAGACGTAGCAGCTGTTGCTGACCAAATCGGCATTCCGTATTATTCTGTTAACTTTGAAAAAGAGTACTGGGATCGTGTCTTCGAATACTTCCTTGCGGAATACCGTGCAGGACGTACGCCAAATCCAGATGTAATGTGTAATAAGGAAATCAAATTTAAAGCCTTCCTTGACTACGCTATGACACTTGGTGCTGATTATGTGGCAACTGGGCACTACGCACAAGTCTCTCGCGATGAAGATGGTACAGTCCACATGCTTCGTGGTGCAGATAATAACAAAGACCAAACTTATTTCTTGAGTCAATTGTCACAAGAACAATTGGAAAAAGTAATGTTCCCACTTGGTCACTTGGAAAAACCAGAAGTGCGTAAAATTGCTGAACGCGCGGGACTTGTAACAGCTAAGAAAAAAGATTCAACAGGAATTTGCTTTATTGGTGAAAAGAACTTTAAACAATTCCTTAGTCAATATTTACCAGCTCAAAAAGGTCGCATGATGACTGTTGATGGCCGTGATATGGGTGAACACGCTGGTTTGATGTATTACACAATCGGTCAACGTGGAGGTCTTGGTATCGGTGGTCAACAAGGTGGCGACAATGCTCCTTGGTTTGTTGTCGGAAAAGACCTTTCAAAAAATATTCTTTACGTTGGTCAAGGTTTCTACCATGAGTCACTAATGTCAACTAGCCTTGATGCTTCAAGTATTCACTTTACACGTGATATGCCTGAAGAATTTACAATGGAAGTTACTGCAAAATTCCGTTATCGCCAACCTGATTCAAAAGTTACTGTTCATGTTAAAGGTGACAAAGCAGAAGTTGTCTTTGATGAACCACAACGTGCTATCACACCAGGTCAAGCTGTTGTATTCTACGATGGTGAAGAATGCCTAGGTGGCGGAATCATCGATATGGCTTATAAAAATGGCGTTGCTTGCCAATATATCTAGTTGACAAAGGTGTAAAGATAAGTTGACAGGTTTACTTTTGGGAATGATGCTAGGAGATTATCTTATGAGAGTGGGAGTTATTCAAGCGAGTATAAGGTCAGATATAAATGACCTCTTATTTCAATCAGTGCAGAAAGCTGTAAAGGGACTACACGAAGTTGTTAACTTTGGAATGTTCCCAAATGAAGCAGCAAACTTTTCATATGTTGAAGTGGCTGTTATGGTAAGCTTGTTGATTGAAACACAAAGTCTAGATTTTGTGGTGACTGGTTGTTCATCTGGTCAAGGGATGATGCTTGCTTGTAATAGTTTACCTGGCTTGTGTTGTGGCTTTATTCAAACACCACAAGATGCTTATCTTTTTGGTCGTATTAATAATGGCAATGTTGTTTCTTTGCCATTAGGCTTAAATTTTGGGTGGTCAGGTGAGCTAAATTTACAGTACACTCTAGATAAGTTATTTGAAGATGAGTTCGGTTGTGGATATCCAAAAGAAGACGCTAAACGTAAACGGCAAGACGCTGACAACTTGGTAAAGTTAGCGACTATCACCAAACGCTCTTTTAGTGATATCCTAGATCAACTCGATCAAAACCTTCTCCGAAAAATCTTATGTCGAGAAAGTTTTTATAACTATCTTATGACTAATGGGAAAAATCAACTATTGCTCGAAAAATTATCGGCGATTAAATTGACAATTTAACTTAATTTGATACAATAATCATAACAATAATCATGATGGTCAAAGCTCATGAGAATTGTGCGTTTTTGTCGCACAGTTTTCGAGGGTTTTGATCGTTTTTTTGTTTTACTAATCGTATTTTATATTTGGAAAGGAATGCTTTGAGTAGCTTAGCTAATCTTTTGATTATTTTAATTTGATAAAAAGATTGGCAAAGGTTTACTTGATATTGTAATTGAATCATGACACATGAATTTGCTGAAAATTATGATGTAATTGTTGTTGGTGCTGGGCATGCTGGTGTAGAAGCTAGTTTAGCTGCAGCTCGTATGGGTTGTAAAACAATGCTCGCAACAATCAATTTGGAAATGTTATCCTTTATGCCATGTAACCCTGCTATCGGAGGTTCTGCCAAAGGTATCGTCGTTCGTGAAATCGATGCTCTTGGTGGAGAAATGGGTAAGAACATTGACAAGACTTACATCCAAATGAAAATGCTTAATACTGGTAAAGGTCCTGCTGTACGTGCTCTTCGTGCACAAGCTGATAAGGCGCTTTACTCTCGTACAATGAAGCATACTGTTGAACAGCAAGAGAATTTGACATTACGTCAGTCAATGATTGAAGAAGTTTTAGTTGAAGATGGAAAAGTTGTTGGTGTTCGCACAGCTACTAATCAAAAATTTTCAGCTAAAGCTGTCGTTATCACAACTGGTACAGCTCTTCGTGGAGAAATCATTTTAGGAGAACTCAAATATTCATCTGGTCCTAATAACAGCTTGGCTTCTATCGGACTTGCTGATAACTTAAAAGAACTTGGTCTTGAAATTGGTCGATTCAAAACAGGAACACCACCACGCGTTAAAGCAAGTTCTATCAATTATGACGAAACAGAAATTCAACCAGGTGATGAAAAACCAAATCATTTCTCATTCATGTCAAATGATGAAGATTATCTCAAAGATCAAATTCCTTGCTGGTTGACATATACTAACCAAACAAGCCACGATATTATCAATAAAAACCTTTATCGTGCCCCAATGTTCTCAGGTATTGTTAAAGGTGTCGGTCCTCGTTATTGCCCATCTATCGAAGATAAAATTGTTCGTTTTGCAGATAAAGAACGTCACCAACTTTTCCTAGAACCAGAAGGACGTGAAACTGAAGAAGTGTACATTCAAGGATTGTCAACAAGTCTTCCTGAGGATGTTCAAAAAGAATTGGTTCACTCAATTAAAGGGCTTGAAAATGCTGAAATGATGCGTACAGGTTATGCGATTGAGTATGATATCGTTTTGCCACACCAATTGCGTGCAACACTTGAAACTAAGAAAATTTCTGGACTTTTTACCGCAGGTCAAACTAATGGTACTTCAGGTTATGAAGAAGCTGCAGGACAAGGGATTGTTGCTGGTATCAATGCCGCTCTTAAAGTTCAAGGTAAACCAGAAATGATTCTAAAACGTAGTGATGCTTACATTGGTGTTATGATTGATGACTTGGTAACAAAAGGAACTTTGGAACCTTATCGTTTGTTGACAAGTCGTGCAGAATATCGTTTGATTTTGCGTCATGATAATGCTGATATGCGTTTGACTGAAATTGGTCACCGTGTTGGTTTGGTTGATGAAGAACGCTATGAACGTTACTTGAACCGTAAACGTCAATTTGACAATGAGTTGACAAGACTGTCAAGTCTTAAAATCAAGCCTGTCAAGGAAACTAATGCACGTATTGAAGCACTTGGTTTCAAACCATTGACAGACGCCTTGACAGCTAAAGAATTCATGCGTCGTCCAGAAATCAATTATGAAATTGCAACAAGTTTTGTCGGTCCTGCGGAAGAAAAACTGGATAGCAAAGTAATTGAACTTTTGGAAACTGAAATCAAATACGAAGGTTACATCAACAAAGCACTTGATCAAGTGGCTAAAATGAAACGCATGGAAGAAAAACGCATCCCTGCTAATATTGACTGGGATGATATCGATTCTATTGCGACAGAAGCTCGTCAAAAATTCAAGAAAATTAATCCTGAAACTATCGGACAAGCAAGCCGTATTTCAGGGGTTAACCCAGCTGATATTTCTATCTTGATGGTTTACTTGGAAGGTAAACAAAAACACCATCGTAACCAATAAGATTAAGTATCATTAAAACAAGAAAGCAACCCTTATTAATTGGGGTTGCTTTTCTGCTTTCCTACTATAAATTAAGCCTATTTTATGGTATAATTATAAGCTAAGAGGTTAACCAATGAAAAGATTTCGATTTGCAACTATCCACTTAGTCATGATTGGCCTTATTTTATTTGGCATCTTGGCTATCTGTGTCAGACTTTTTCAGACGGAGTCAGCTATCTTAGCTGCAATCTTTTTAGCGCTTTCTTTACTTGTAGCTTTGCTTTACTACCAAAAAGAAAATTACGAGTTATCGGAACTTGAACAAATTGAATTATTAAACAACCAAACAGAAGTTGGTTTAAAACACTTGTTGGAACAAATGCCAGTAGGGGTTGTTCAGTTTGATCAAGAAACAAATGAGGTAGAATGGTTCAATCCATACGCAGAGCTCATTTTAACTAGTGAAGAAGGAGAGTTTGAGGATGATGTCATTCGTAGAATTATTGGGGCTAAGCGAGAAGGGGACGCCACTCAGACATTTGAGTTAAATGGCAATAAGTACTCATCTTACATCGATTCTTCAACTGGGATTTTCTATTTCTTTGATACATCTATGGGAAATCGTCAGTTGGGGGATGCGGCCTTTTTACGTCCAGTTATTGGGATTATTTCCATCGACAACTATGATGATGTGACAGATGATTTATCAGACGCTGAGATTTCACAAATCAATAGCTTCATCGCCAACTTTATTTCGAATTTTACAAAGTCAAAAAATATTTTTTATCGTCGTGTCAACATGGACCGTTTCTACTTTTTTACAGATTATGCTGTGTTGAGTAGTTTGATTGACGATAAATTTGATGTTTTGGAAGCTTTTCGAAAACAAGCTAAAGAAGAACATAATTTGCCATTAACGCTTAGTATGGGTGTTTCTTATGGTGATGACAATCACCAACAAATTGGACAAGTAGCTTTGCAGAATTTGAATACAGCACTTGTTCGTGGTGGTGATCAGGTTGTTATTTGTGAAAACGACGAGCATAAGAAACCATTATATTTTGGTGGTGGCTCAGTATCTACCGTCAAGCGTACACGTACGCGTACACGTGCCATGATGACAGCTATCTCAGACCATATCAAAGGTGTTGACCGTGTCTTTGTGGTTGGTCACCGTAATATTGATATGGATGCTCTTGGTTCAGCTGTAGGGATGCAATTTTTCGCAAGTAATATCAACAAAGAATCTTATGTTGTATACAATCCAGATGAGATGAGTCCTGATATTACGCGTGCTGTTAAAAGATTGCAAGAAGATGCTAAGACACGACTTATTACTATTAAGCAGGCGATGTCAATGATGACAGAACGCTCATTGTTAATTATGGTCGATCATTCTAAGATTGATTTGACCTTATCGCAAAAGCTTTACAATAAGTTTACAGATGTGATTGTTGTAGACCATCATCGTCGTGATGAAAACTTCCCAGAAAATGCTGTTCTCACTTTCATTGAAAGTGGAGCAAGCAGTGCTAGTGAGTTAGTTACAGAATTGATTCAATTCCAGAATGCTAAGAAGCGTTTGAGTAAAATTCAAGCGAGTGTCTTGATGGCAGGTATTATGCTTGATACGAAGAATTTCTCAGCAAGCGTTACAAGTCGAACATTTGATGTTGCAAGTTATCTTCGAGCTCACGGAAGTGATAGTATTGAAATTCAAAATATTTCTCAAACGGATTTTGAGGAATATCGATTGGTTAATGAATTAATCCTTAGAGGCCGAAAAATTTACGATAACATTATCATTGCTAGCGGGCGTGATGGTGTCAATTATAGTAAAGTGGTTGCTAGTAAGGCGGCTGATACCATGCTATCTTTAGCTGGTATTGAGGCGACATTTGTTTTGGTGCAAGTTGCTCCAAATAAAGTTGCTATTTCAGCGCGTAGTCGTAGTAAGATTAATGTTCAGCGCATGATGGAAGAACTCGGTGGTGGTGGTCACTTTACCCTAGCTGCATGTCAGTTGGAAAATATGTCAGTGAGCCAAGCAGAGAGTGCTTTACTTGATGTGATTGAAAATGATTTAAGAGAAAATATGGAGGCAGAGAGATGAAAGTAATTTTTCTAGCAGATGTTAAAGGAAAAGGTAAAAAAGGCGAAATCAAAGAAGTTCCAACAGGATATGCTCAAAACTTTTTGATTAAGAAAAATCTTGCAAAAGAAGCTACTAACCAAGCGATTGGTGAACTAAAAGGTAAACAAAAATCAGAAGAAAAAGCTCAAGCTGAAGTCTTGGCTGAAGCTAAAGCTCTTAAAGCTGAGCTTGAAAAAGAAGAAACTGTTGTTAAGTTTACTGAAAAAGTTGGACCTGATGGACGTACATTTGGTTCAATTACTGCTAAGAAAATTGTTGAAGAATTATCAAAACAATTTGGTCTAAAAATCAACAAACGCGCGATTAATTTGGATCATCCGATTCGTGCAATTGGTTCTGTTGAAGTACCTGTGAAATTACATAAAGAAGTTACTGCTGAAATCAAATTAAATATTAAAGAAGCATAATAATATTTGAGCTTATTAGGGGAGGTGAAAAAATTGGCAGAAGAGCCAGAATTGAGAGTTCAGCCACAGGATTTATTAGCAGAGCAATCTGTCTTAGGTTCTATTTTTATCTCGCCAGATAAACTCATTACTGTTCGTGAATTTGTTAGCCCAGATGACTTTTACAAATACTCGCACCGCGTAATTTTTAAAGCTATGATTACTTTGAGTGATCGTAATGAGGCTATCGATGCAACGACTGTAAGAACGATTCTTGATGACCAAGGAGACTTACAAAATATTGGTGGTTTGTCTTATATTGTTGAATTGGTCAACAGTGTACCGACAAGTGCCAATGCTGAATATTATGCTAAGATTGTTGCTGAAAAAGCAATGTTGCGTAATATCATCTCTAGGTTGACAGAGACTGTAAACCTTGCTTATGAAGGGGCAACTGATTCAGAAGATGTCATTGCGGGGGCTGAAAAAGCACTTATTGAAATTAATGAGCACAGCAACCGTAGTGGTTTCCGTAAGATTTCGGATGTCTTGAAAGTTAACTACGAAAACTTGGAAATTCGTTCACGTCAAACGAGTGATGTTACTGGTTTACCAACAGGATTTCGTGATTTGGATAAGATTACGACAGGTTTACATCCAGATCAGTTAGTTATTCTAGCTGCCCGTCCAGCCGTCGGGAAAACAGCCTTTGCTTTGAACATTGCTCAAAATGTTGGGACTAAGCAAAATAGACCTGTAGCTATCTTCTCTCTGGAAATGGGTGCTGAAAGTTTGGTTGACCGTATGTTGGCTGCTGAAGGGATGGTTGATTCTCACAACCTTAGAACTGGTCAGCTAACCGATCAAGAATGGAATAACATTACTATTGCTCAGGGAGCTTTGGCTGATGCACCAATCTATATTGACGATACGCCTGGTATCAAGATTACTGAAATTCGTGCACGTGCCCGCAAGTTGTCTCAAGAGGTCGAAGGTGGTCTTGGTTTGATTGTAATTGACTATCTTCAGTTGATTACAGGGATACGTCCTGAGAACCGTCAACAAGAGGTTTCTGATATTTCTCGTCAATTGAAGATTTTGGCTAAGGAATTGAAGGTTCCTGTTATTGCCTTGAGTCAGTTGTCTCGTGGTGTTGAACAACGTCAAGATAAACGACCAGTTTTGTCAGATATTCGTGAATCTGGATCTATCGAGCAGGATGCGGATATTGTAGCTTTCTTATACCGTGATGATTATTATCGTCGTGAAGGTGAAGAAAGCGATGATGCTGTTGAGGATAATACGATTGAAGTTATCTTAGAGAAAAACCGTTCAGGTGCGCGTGGAACGGTGAAATTAATCTTTCAAAAGGAATATAATAAATTCTCTAGTATTGCGCAATTTGAAGAGCGTTAAGCAAAAAAACTTTTATAAGGAGCAAACGATAAGATGAGTGATGCATTTGCAGATGTAGCAAAAATGAAAAAAATCAAAGAAGATATTAAAGCCCACGAAGGTCAATTGGTTGAATTGACACTCGAAAATGGTCGTAAACGCGAAAAAAATAAAATTGGTCGTTTGACTGAAGTTTACCCATCATTGTTTATCGTTGAATACAATGAAAACTCTGATGTTCCAGGTGCGATTAATAATTCATACGTTGAATCATACACTTATTCAGACATTTTAACTGAAAAAACATTGATTCGTTATTTTGATTAATTTTATCTAAGAATTAACATACAAAAGGCTTTACAGAGCCTTTTTTTTATGTTAAACTAAATTCTGTGTGAAATAATAGCGGGAGAGTATGAAGCTCGTCAACAGTTGGCTCTTCTACAGTTTTTCTTTCTATAGAAAAGCTTCTAGAAGTCGGAAAAGTAATCTTGGCTGTTTAGATGAAAGTCACCTGCACGAATCAGGATTCTCTAAATTGTTATTTCCTACAAAATTTTTATTTTATAGGAGGACATTTTAAATGTCACGTTATACAGGTCCATCATGGAAACAATCTCGTCGCCTTGGCTTGTCTCTTACAGGTACAGGTAAAGAATTAGCACGTCGTAACTACGTGCCAGGTCAACACGGTCCTAACAACCGTAGCAAACTTTCTGAATACGGTTTGCAATTGGCTGAAAAACAAAAACTTCGTTTCACTTACGGTGTAGGTGAAAAACAATTCCGTAACTTGTTCGTACAAGCTACTAAAGTTAAAGGTGGAACTCTTGGTTTCAACTTTATGGTTCTTTTGGAACGTCGTCTTGACAACGTTGTTTACCGTCTAGGTCTTGCAACTACTCGTCGTCAAGCTCGTCAATTCGTTAACCACGGTCACATCCTTGTTGATGGTAAACGTGTTGATATCCCTTCATATCGCGTAACTCCAGGTCAAGTTATCTCAGTTCGCGAAAAATCAGCTAAAGTACCTGCTATCCTTGAAGCTGTTGAAGCTACTCTTGGGCGTCCAGCATTCGTATCATTCGACGCTGAAAAACTTGAAGGTTCATTGACTCGTCTTCCAGAACGCGACGAAATCAACCCAGAAATCAACGAAGCTCTTATCGTTGAATACTACAACAAAATGCTTTAATTCACTGTTTATTGAAGTATTTAAAACCACGGTTTTTCCGTGGTTTTTTTTGTTTTCTTATTGAATATAAAAAAGCCACCTTTATGGTGGTTTTTGTTAAAGCGGCAAAAGTTTCAGGATGAGATTAGTCATTTGGTATGGTGATTCTTTTTTACCTTTAGCAATCCAGGATTGGCAAAGGCCGAAAAAGGCATAGGCGAAGTAAATACTGCTGTATTCTCTCTCAACAGGACTTAATTCATTACGGCCAAAACGGTCTTGTAAATCAGTATTAATGAAAATACGTACTTTATTAGTGATAAAAGCTTGGAATTCACGAGTTCCGTTAGCTGAAATCAAGGCAGATAAGAGCTGCTCACGTTTTAGAAATTCAAAAATTTCCAAAAAGGCTTGAGCTTTATTGCCTTCGTGCTTTTCAAAAATGTATTCAACCTGATTAAAGAGCGTTTGTTGGCAAGAATCAATCAACTCAAATTTATCCTTGTAATGAGTGTAGAAGCTAGAACGGCTAATACCAGCTTCTTTAGCCAACTTAATCGTTGTAATATCATCAAAACTTTCTGTTTTTAGGAGGCTAACCATAGCTTCTTGAATAGCCCTCTTAGTGTTTGCTTTGCGGTTGTCATGTGCCATAAACAATTTCTTTTGAACACTTTTAGACAGAGTGTCCAAAATCTCCTTCTTTTGTCTTGAAATTATTTCATATCCTTGTATAATATATTTTATCATAATTTTTGAACAGTGTGTCTAAATTAGGAGAAAATATGTTAGAAGAATTAAAAGCACTTATTAAAAGTCCCAAACTTTGGGTAACAATGATTGGGGTTGCGCTTGTTCCAGCTCTTTATAACTTGTCATTCTTAGGCTCTATGTGGGACCCTTATGGGAATGTAGAGAATTTGCCAGTGGCAGTTGTTAACGAGGATAAGTCAGCAACGCTAAATGATAAAACATTGACAATCGGTGATGACATCGTAGACAGTATGTCTAAAAATAAAGCCCTTGATTATCACTTTGTCAGCCAGAAAAAAGCTGATAAAGGTTTAAAGGATGGCGATTACTACATGGTTATCACATTACCAGAAGATTTGTCAGAGAAAGCCTCTAGCTTATTAACGGATAATCCGAAGAAATTAAACATTAAGTATCAAACAACAGCTGGACGTAGCTTTGTCGCTTCTAAAATGAGCGAATCTGCGATGACCAAGCTTAAAGATACTGTTTCTGAAAATATCACAGAAACTTATACAAAAGCTGTATTCAAGAGCATGTCTAGTTTACAAGATGGTTTGAAAAAGGCTAGTGATGGTGGAACACAACTGGTTGATGGAAGTCAAAAGCTTGAATCAGGTAGCCAAACTATTACTGATAACTTGAATAAAGCTGCCTCAGGAAGCCAACAACTTGCTGATGGTTCAACAACACTTGTCAATGGCCTAGGTGAGTATACAAATGGAGTTGGCCAACTAGCACCTGGTCTTGACAAACTCTCTGGAGGTGTTTCAGCATACACAAATGGTGTAGGACAATTAGCAGCGGGGTTACCAGAGTTATCAGCAGGTGTGACAGAGTACACCACTGTTGAAGGTAAGGTTGCTAAAGTTATGCCTCAATTGACACAAGGTTTTAATACGTATGCAGGTGGTGTTAATAAGGCATCAGTTGGTATGAATGCTTTGTCAGCAGGACAAACCACTTTTGCAACAGCTTTAACATCATATACTAATGGTGTCAGTCAGCTATCAGCCGGCTTAACTCAATTAAATGCTAAATCTAAAGATTTAACTGACGGCATTAATCAATTACAAACAGCAAGTAGTAATAATCTAGATCAATTAATTGCAGGTGCGACAAATCTTAATAATGGTTTACAAGCCCTTCAAACTGAACTAGATAATACAAGCTTGCCAGATACATCACAATTGCAAGCCAGTCTTAATAGCCTAAGTCAATTAGGTCAAAGCCTGTCTACGATGAGTTCAGCAATTTCATCTATTAATAGCTCAGATTTAGCGGCTGTTCAAGCAACTTCTGCTTATCAAAGCCTTAGCTCAGAACAACAAGCTGAAATCAATGCAGCTATCAAAAATAGTACTGGTGCAGCAACTGCGAATAATTTGGTAAATCAAATTTCTGGTATTCAAACACAGCTTGCCTCACTTCAAGATTTATCAGCACAATTAACGAATTTATCAGCTCTTCTTGATAAAGTGGCTACCTTAAAAGCTCATGCTTCAACTGCCAGTGCAGGAAGTCAACAATTAGTAAATGGCTTGACACAATTTAAAGCAGGTTTGACATCAGATCAAGGTATTCCAGCTTTGGCTTCAGGTATTTCTAGCTATACATCAGCTGTTGGACAATTAACTACAGTAGCTAACCGAATAGTTGGTAATAATGAACCGTTACTATCTGCATTTTCTCAATTAAATGGTGGTGCCAGTGTTTTACAATCTGGATTAGGACAACTAGTTGCCAATAGTCCTCAATTAAGTAATGGTCTTGCTCAAGTTCAATTTGCAACTTCAGCTTTGGCTGCGAAAAATGATAAGTTAGTAAATGGAGCTAAAAAAGTAGAAAATGGAGCTAATCAACTCGATGCTAAAAGTGATGAATTAAGAAATGGTGCAAGTGACGCAGCCTCAGGTGCTAACAAGTTAGCTTCAAACAATGATAAGCTAAATAGTGGTGCTAAGAAATTGCAATCGGGAGCACAAGAATTGGCTTCTGGTTCAAGTAAATTGGCTGCTGGTAGTGGCACATTGACAAATGGCTTGACAACATTGACAGATGGCTTAACAACGTTGACAAGCTCATTATCTGATGCTAGTCATCAATTATCATTAGTTTCAGTAGATAGTAAGAATGCGAAAATGGTTTCTGCTCCGGTATCTACAACTGCTAAAGATAATGATAACGTGAAAGTAAATGGTATTGGTATGGCACCTTACATGATTGCGGTATCACTTATGGTAGTTGCCCTGTCAACGAACGTTATCTTTGCCAGCTCATTGTCAGGACGCCCAGTGAAAAATCGTTTTGAATGGGCAAAACAAAAATTGTTCATCAATGGTTTGATTTCAACAGCAGGTTCAGTAATTCTTTACGCTGCTATTCAATTCCTTGGATTTGAGGCCAACTATGAATGGAGAACAATCTTCCTTATCATCTTAGGTGGTTGGACATTAATGGCTCTTGTAACGGCTCTAGTTGGTTGGGATAATCGTTACGGTTCATTCCTTTCGCTTGTTATGTTATTACTTCAAGTCGGTTCTGCAGGTGGTTCATATCCAATCGAGCTTAGTCCTAAGTTCTTCCAAGTTGTTCACCCATATATGCCAATGACTTACATTGTAACAGGTTTACGTCAAACCATTTCGATGACAGGTTCAATTGGTACACAAGTCGGTGTTCTTTCAGCATTCCTTGTTGCTTTCATGATATTTGGGCTTATCATTTACAGACAACCAAAAACAGGAAATTAAGATTACTAGATTGAGGAAAACGTTCATTTTGGACAATTTCTTCAATCTTTTTTTGCTGTAAACGATGTTCTCAGTTTTTACAATCAGATTATTTGAAAAACGAAGGAAACTTTTATACACTTAAAGAGTTAACTAGAGAATGCTGATTAAGACAGCCTTTCTTTACAATATATTTACAGCGATGTAAATAATTAATTTGCTATTTAGATTGAGAAAACGATGTCACTTATTACTATTATTTTGTCATTATTGGTTGCTTTGGAACATTTTTATATTATGTATTTAGAAACAGTTGCAACACAATCACCTGCGACAGCGCGTGTTTTTGGACTACCGCAAGAAGAATTAGAACGTGAGTCTGTAAGTAATTTATTTAAAAATCAAGGTGTTTACAATGGCTTGATTGCGGTATTTTTACTTTACGGTATCTTTACAGAAAATATTAGTATTGTGGTTATTTTTCTTTTGAACGTTATTTTGGCAGCAATTTATGGTAGCTTGACGGCTGATAAAAAAATCATACTTAAGCAAGGTGGCCTAGCTATTTTAGCTTTGTTAACATTTTTATTTTAATAAAATAAAAGGTATCGCATTGTGACCTGCACCCCAAAAGTTAGACAGAAAAAAATCTAACAATTGGGGTGTTTTTGTATGAAATTAAGTTATGAAGATAAACTCGAAATATATCAGTTAAGACAGGACAGCCTTTTCTAGTCTTATATTAGTCGAAAGTACGGTGTGTGTCTCTCCAATCTTAAATACATGGTACGGCTTATGGAGAGACATGGCGTTGAAGTGGTTAGAAAAGGTAAAAATAACTATTATTCTCCAGACTTAGAGCAGGAAATCATTAATAAAGTTCTTATTGAAGGCCAATCTCAGCTCACTGTATCGCTTGATTATGCTCTTCCCCACCAGTCTATACTCACAAATTGGATAGGACAATACAAGAAAAACAGGTATACTATTGTTGAGAAAACAAGAGGGAGAGCAAGTAAGATGGGACGTAAACCCAAGAAAAATGGGAAGAGATAACTGAACTAGAACGTGTTTTTGAAGAGAATGAACGTTTTAGAACGGAGAATGCTTATCTAAAAAAGTTGAGAGAATTATGCTTGAGGGACGAGGCCTTACAGCGCAAAAGGCGGAGACAGTTAGAGAACTGGTCTCAGGAGGATTTCGATTAGACCTCTTACTGAAAACCGCTAAGCTAGCTCGCTCTACCAACTATTATCAGTTGAAACGGTTTAATAGAGCTAATAAAGATGAGAAAGTCAAAGAGATGATTCAAACCATTTACGTTGACTATAAGGGTAACTATGGTTACCGTCGTATTCATTTAGAACTAAGAAATCGTGGATTTGTTATCAATCATAAGAAGGTTCAACGGTTAATGACAGTCATGGGACTCGCTACTCGTACTCGTTGTAAGCGTAAATACTCGTCTTACAAGGGAGAGATTGGGGAAAGAGCTGATAAACTAATTCAACTTCAGTTTGAAGAGACTAAGCCTTATGAGAAATGTTATACAGATTTCACTGAATTCGCTCTACCAAACATTAAGGAGAAGCTCTACTTATCTCCTGTTCTTGATGGCTACAATAGTGAGATTATTGACTTTACCTTATCACGCTCACCTGATTTAAAACAGGTCCAAACCATGCTTAAAAAAGCCTTTCCAGCTGACTCTTACAGATGGACTACTCTTCACAGCGATCAATGGTGGCAATATCAACATCAGTCTTATCATGATTTTTTGGCATCCAAGGGAATCCGTCCATGTCTAGGAAAGAGAATAGCCCAGATAATAGGATAATAGAGTCTTTCTTTGGCATCTTAAAATCTGAGATGTTTTACGGTTATGAAAAGACTCTTAAGTCGCTTGACAAGCTGGAACAAGCCATTACAGATTATATTTTTTATTAAAACAATAAACGTATCAAGGCAAAATTAAAAGGACTCAGTCCTGTGCAATACAGAACTAAATCCTTATCATAATTAAGTGTCCAACTTTTGGGGGTCAGTACATCTCAAATTAAACTAAAGAAAGCTGATTTTTCACCTGAGTAATAATGTAATGTTAGGGATTTGTCATAGTTTTTGGTGTTGTTTTAAAAGTGAGTAGTTAGGAGTAAAACAACCTTAAATTTCTTGTAGAGTAATTTCCATGTTTTAAGTGAAAAATCAATCGATTTTAGAATTATTTATCGTCTTTTTTAACCATATTTTTAACGCCTTCAATACCCCCTTCAACAGCCTCTTTGGTATCTTCGGCAACTTCTTTAACTTTTGAAACTACTTTTTCAGCAGCTCCTTCTTTTTCAGTTTTTTTATCATCAGTTACTTTTCCGATACCTTCTTTAATAGTACCTTTAGCTTGATTAAATTTTTCTTCTACTGACATAGTGTTATCCTCCATTGGAAAATCAGATTATTGAAAATGAACGTTTTTAAACAATTCATTTAAATTTTTAGGCATAAAAGAATTTAGTGAACTCTTGGTTCTGCTTTAGCTGTCGCTTCAGAGACAGTTCCAACACCTTCACTAACTTTTTCCTTTGCAGCTGAGAAGCCATCACTTAATCCCTGTTTTGCGCTTTCAAACTTATCGGAAGTAAATTCACTTGTTGATTCAACAACTCCAGTTACTCGGTCTTGTAGGCTTACTGAGTCTGCTTCATGTTGTTCTTTAGTCTTGATATCAACAACATCTACATTAACTTCAACTACTTCCAAATCAGTCATCTTAGAAATTTCTGAAACAACAACCTCTTTGATTTTCTTGTATAGTTCAGGAACATTCTTTTGATATTCGACAATTACGTTCAAATCAACAGCAACTTGCTCTTTACCAACTTCCACATTGATTCCGCTTGCAACGTTATCAGTATTGATAAGTTTTCCAGTTAGTTTTGAGAAAAAGCCGCCATCAATATCCAGTAAACCTGGAACATTTTCTAAAGAAAGACCAATAATTTTTTGAATGACTTTATCTTCATAGGTCAATTCGCCTTTTACTTCTTTTACTTCTTTTACTTTTTGTTCTACATTTGACATATAAATCACCTTTACTATTTAAATAATTGTTTTTGTTGAATATAATATCCAATTCCAACTCCTAGAGTGGCGCAAATCAAGACAAATAAAGTCTTAAAAAAACCATAGGATAGGATGAGGCACGCTAAGATAGCACCCGCCAATCCGGAAAGAAATAGATATTGGTATTTTTTAAACCATTCCATTTTTTTACTTCCTTACTTTACACGACTAACAGTTTTTTTACGTGGTGGTTTAGGCTTGTATTCTTTTACAGAAATATACAGTTTTACACGATGATTCATTCCAAAAAACTGTTTCAATCCATCAGCTATCTCATCTTTAATTATTTGAGTTCGTTTAATAATGTTGTCTGATGGAAGCATTTGTCCTTCTACGTGAACTAAACATTTATTCTTACGACAGTCTACCTTAATAGTAGGATCCTTTATAAAATTGTGATTAGCAACCACACAACGTACAAATCCTTCAATAGCTGAATTTTTTAATTTTAGGTTCCCATCGACATCAGGTAACTGAATCTCTAAATATTGTTTAGGATAAAAGAGTGTAACAAGCATTAGAAACAACACTACAGCTGAAAGTACTAGAGCACCCCAGAAAATATATCTTGAAAGATAAAATTCTAAAAAGGAATTTTTATTCCAACCAACTAAATGAAGTCCTAAGCCACTGAATTTAAGATAATCTAGTAAAATAGGAATCAAAATTGTCAAGATTAAAATACATAAAATAAGGTAAAATATTTTTTTGTTTTTTGACATATTGAATCCTTTCATCAATAGAATTTGAATTTTAATCTATTCCTGTCAAGAAAGGTTCAAGTTCAATCTTTTTTCCCTAGGAAAAATGATACTACTGAAACAACAATAACCGCTCCTAAGATTGATGGAATTAATGCCATTCCAGCTAGACTAGGTCCCCATGCACCGAAAAGTGATTGTCCAACAGATGAACCGACTAAACCTGCAATGATATTAGCGATTATTCCCATGGAATCTCCCTTTTTAGTGATTCCACCTGCAATAAGACCGATAAGTCCTCCTACGATAATAGCCCAAAGCATAATGTCTTCCCCTTTCTAAATTGTGGAAAGTTAGATTATTTGGAAAATCAAATAATCTAAAGAGCTATATTTTAGCTAAAACATTTTTATATTAATCTTAACAATCATAAGATTAATGTTAGTATATACCGGTTGGTAACAGTATAAGTCAACCAAAATGATAAGTCAATTAAAATGTTTTCGTTTACAAAAAAAAATAGAATAAAAAGCATCAATCGCTTTTGCAAATGATTGCATAGATTTATAAGTATTTTATGTTATGATTCTTGTAGTTTTTTGAACAGTTTTGTAAATACTCTAAATATATAGTTATTATTATCAGACCATTCTGATAATTAAATGATTCATCAATAAAACATTTGATTATGTTGGTATATCCCTAAGATTTTTAGTTAATTAAAACGTTAAAAAAACTCCCTAAGAAGCGAGAGTGACGAAAGTGGAAATAAAATGTATAATTGAAATATATAAACAATTACATACTTTTTCTTTATGAAGTATCATCCAATGAAAAGCCTAAATCATACACAGGATACTGTGTTATTTTCAGTAGGAGTTTAAAATTCAAAAAGCAGATAATTATGGATATTAGAGAAACATTGAATCGTCAGGATTACACTAAATTAGACGAATTTAGTAAACAGCTTGAGGGTTTTGAACGACTCTTTGCAGACAAGGATTTGCTTGAAATGCGTTAGGAATTGGCCAAAATTAATAAGGATGAGGCGTTGGTTTATGCTCAGAAGTTAATGGATATAAAATTGGTTTTATGGATGCATTACCCCTATGGGATTCTGAACCAGATTTGCAAGCTTTCAAAGAATTGTTTGAGAAGTGGTGGATTAATTATGAATTTGATCAACGTATCAATGCACTATTTGGTCATTATCCTTATACCAATGTTGAGGAGAGAATTGATTATGAATTGAAAGAAGAATATGGAACAAGCTCTCGTAAAGAAGTTGCAAAAATAATGATTGACGATTTAGAAACATCATCAGAGGATGAAGCTAAAAAGTTATTTCTTCAGGAAATCCTTTCCTTACAAAAGAGATCAAATGATACCGATTAACTTCTTAAAAAGTGACTATACTAACAAAGATGGAGCACTGTTATGGAAAAAATTTTGAAGGATGATAAACTTTATTCTTTAATTGAATTTAGGGAAAAAATCTATGAGGATTTAGAATTATCAAAAAGTGACTTAACCACTTTATTGTGTGCGATGTTGATTGCATCTATTGGTTTGAATATGAATTCTATTCCAACAATCATAGGGGCAATGTTGATTTCTCCATTGATGACACCTATCCTTGGAGTAGGTTTTGCGTTAGCAATATTAGATACAAAACTTCTCAAAAAATCGTTTAAAGTTCTTTTTATTCAAGTTGCAGTGAGCCTTTTAGCCTCTACACTTTATTTTTTACTTTCGCCCATTTCTTACGCAAGTACGGAAATTATTGCTAGAACTTCGCCCACAATTTGGGACGTTGTAATCGCATTCGTCGGTGGATTAGCTGGCATTATTGGAGCACGAAAGAAAGAAGCTAATAACATTGTTCCTGGTGTCGCCATTGCAACTGCTCTTATGCCACCCGTTTGTACCGTGGGGTATTCTATTGCCACAGGAAATCTTGAGTATATGATAGGGGCGTCATATTTGTTCTCCATTAACTGCAGTTTTATTATGATTGCTACATATATCGGCACTAATGTGATGATGGTTAAAAATCCTTATTTTAAACATAATCGTGAAGCCTCTAAAATGCGAAAAATATTAATTTTAGTCTCGCTTGTTCTTATTATTCCAAGTTTGACTTCTGCAACTACCTTAGTTAGAGATACACTAATCAATGAGTCTATCAATAATTATCTATCTGATCAATTTGAAAACCATACTATTTTGAAAAAGAAATATAGTAAAGAAAACAATACACTAAAGCTAACCATTTCAGGTAAGTATCTTTCAGAATCTGAGTTACAAAGTATCATTAACAAACAAAATGAATATGGTTTGAAAAATATCTCGATTCAGGTTTCACAATTAACAAATGATAGATTAACTGAAAAAGAATTAGTCGACTACATCATTCAATATAAAAATGATGATGATCTTCAACAAATAGAAAAGGATAAGTATAAAGAATCCTCAAATAACAACAAGTAATGTGAGATATTAATTTGATAAGCATAAGAAATCGTTGAAAAGTATTGTCACTAGTAGTCCATAGGAGAAAATATCAATGAAAAAAGTAATGATAATTATTAATCCAACTTCTGGAGGAGAAACAGCATTAGATTATAAAGAGAGCCTGGAGAATAAGGCTAAAAAGTATTTTGATTATGTTGAAACTAAGATTACGCAAAAAGCCAAAGATGCAACTCAATTTGCTGAAAGGGCCTCTAAAGAAAAATATGATGCAGTAATTGTTTTTGGTGGAGACGGTACTGTAAATGAGGTTATTTCAGGGATTGCTGAAAAAAATCACATTCCAAAACTTGGTATTATTCCTGGTGGAACTGGTAATCTAATCACAAAGCTTTTAGAGATCAACCAAAGTATTGATCAAGCGATAGAAGAACTTGATTTCAATTTTACTAAAACCATTGATATTGGAAAAGCTAATCAAAATTATTTTGGCTATATTTTTAGTGTTGGATCTTTACCAGAAGCTATTCATAACGTTAATATTGAAGATAAAACAAAGTACGGTGTCTTTGCATATGCAATCAATACGATGAAGTCCGTTGTGGAAGACGATGTATTTAATGTTCGTATTGAAAGCGAAAATGGCAATTATGAAGGTGAAGCTAGTCAGGTCTTAGTTCTTCTATCTAATTACTATGCAGACAAAAAACTATTTGATGAAAATACAGATGGATATGGAAATATCTTGATTTTAAAAGATGCAACTATCATTTCTAAACTATCGACTATCCCAGATTTGTTAAAAGGGGATCTAGTAGGTAACGATAATATCGAATATATCAAAGCGCGTAATATTAGGATTTCTTCAGAGGTTAAGTTAGAGTCAGATGTTGATGGAGATAAGTCGGATAATCTTCCAGTAGATATAAAAATACTAGGGAACCATATCGAAGTGTTTTCAGGCATGAAAGAATAGAGTATTAATTATTGATAATTAGACATTAGTTCTATTTAATTAATCTAAGGAAGGGTATTTATGACAAAGGGAATACTAATTAAAGCTCCAGATCTTTTTACAGTTGACGAACAGTTAGAAATTCAAGAATGATTAAAAAGTAATGATATTGAAGTTGCTTTCCTTGTTTCCTTGTGCGACTGCTTGTTGAATCTTTTGTTCACGACGTTCAGAAACTCTGTTCATAGATACGTCCCTCCGTTTTTGAATTTGAATAAAAAGTTATTCAAAAATAAATAGGGGTTCTGGGGCAGAGCCCCAAGAGTTGAAATTGCGTACGCAATTTCAACAAGAAAATTGAACAAAATTAAAAAACAAAGTATTCACTTTGCCTTTTAATGTGGAATCAGGGTGGTATAATAGTAAATAAGTATTAGTATGGTTGAGGAGTATTATGAACGCTAGAAAACAGAAAAAACAAGCTAAAGATTTTATTGAGCGTTGGAGAGGGAGAGGAAATGAGCGACAAGATAGTCAATCATTTTGGCTAGACCTATTAGGCTCTGTTTTTGGTATAGAGAATCCTAGTACATATATCACTTTTGAAGACAAGGTCATGCTTGACCATACTAGCTTTATTGATGGGTATATCGAAAAGACTAAGGTTTTGATTGAGCAAAAAGGAGCCAACAAAGATTTAAATAAGGCTATTAAGCAGTCAGACGGTACTTTTTTAAGTCCATTTCAACAAGCTAAGCGATATTCAGCCAATCTCCCTTATTCGAAGCGTCCACGCTGGATTGTGACTTGTAACTTCAATGAGTTCTATATCTATGATATGGAGCAACCCAATGCAGAAGCTACAGTCATTAAATTAGAAGATCTTCCAGAAGAAAGTTACCGTCTAGAGTTTCTAATCGATAAAACCAATGAACACCTTGAGCGTGAAATACAGATTTCTGTGCAAGCAGGTGAAATCGTTGGGGAAATCTATGAGGGACTTCTCAAGCAGTACAAAGACCCTGAAAATCCAGAGAGTCTTCATGCGATTAACCAGTTGATTGTTCGCTTGGTATTCTGTTTCTATGCAGAGGATTCTGGGCTATTCGGTCATAAGCTAGCATTCCATGACTACCTAGCTCAGTTTCCACCTCAGTTTTTCAGGACAGCTTTAATCCAATTATTTGAAGTCCTTGATACGCCTATTTCTGAACGTGACCCTTATCTTGAAGAAAGTCTTGCTAGCTTTCCATATGTCAATGGTGGGATGTTTTCTGAAAAAGGTATTGAAATTCCTAACTTCACGGAAGACCTTCGCGAGCTTATTCTAGAGCATGCCAGTTCTCAGTTTGACTGGTCAGATATTAGCCCGACTATCTTTGGGGCAGTTTTTGAAAGCACTTTGAATCCAGAAACACGTCACTCTGGAGGGATGCACTATACTTCTATAGAGAATATCCATAAAGTGATTGACCCACTTTTCTTAGATGGCTTAAAGGATGAGCTTAATGCTATCAAAGGCTTTAAGCAGAAGTCAACGGTTGAGCAGAAGGCGAAACAGTTCCAGTCTAAACTAGCTAGCCTAACCTTTTTTGACCCTGCCTGTGGGTCTGGTAACTTCCTGACAGAGACTTATATTTCCCTACGCCGTTTGGAAAATGAAGCGATTAAACTTTACATGGGTGATACAGTACGACTGGATGTGGAAGAGCTTGACTTAGTTAAAGTAAAACTCAATCAGTTCTATGGGATTGAAATCAATGACTTTGCGGTATCAGTAGCTAAGACAGCCCTTTGGATTGCCGAAAGTCAAATGCTTGAAGCGACTAAAGAAATTGTCTATGCTGAGATTGACTTCCTACCATTAAAATCCTATACCAATATTGTCAATGCGAATGCGCTCACAACTGATTGGGAAGAAGTAGTGGATAAGGACAAACTCAGTTACATTATTGGGAATCCGCCGTTTTTGGGGCATAGAAATGTTTCTGTTGAACAAAAGAATGATATGAAGCGTGTCTTCAAGAATAAACAAGGGCGTCTCGATTTTGTCTCTGCATGGTACGAAATCGCTTCTAACTTTATGAATGGTACCTCGATCGAGACTGCATTTGTTTCAACAAATTCTATTGTACAGGGGGTTCACATCGAAACTCTTTGGAAAAATTTGCTTGATAAAGGAATTAAGATAAACTTCGCATATAAATCATTTGTATGGGGAAGTGAATCTAAAGAAAAAGCGGCTGTCCATTGTGTGATTATTTCATTCTCTTATACTGAGAGAGCTGAGAAAATTCTTTTTGACTCACCTAATAAAGATGGAGTTTCACTTGTCATTAAGACAAAAGTCATCAGTCCATATTTAACTGATAATTTTAGACCAATTATTGTATCCCGTAAAACTCCGTTAGCAGACGTACCTAAAATGATTTACGGAAATATTCCTCGTGATGGTGGTTTCTATACTTTTACAACCGAGGAAATGGAGGATTTTATTTCACACGAACCTAAATCGAAACCATATTTCTTTAAATTTATTGGTGCTAGAGAGTATATAAATAACATAGATAGATGGGTTCTCTTTCTCAAAGATTGCCCGATTTCTGAACTAAGAAAAATGCCAAGTGTTATGAAGAGGGTCGAGAATGTAAGAGATTTTCGCCTTTCAAGTAAGGCAAAAGAAATACAAAAATTTGCAGAGACACCAACATTATTTGCACAACAAACTCAACCCATCGGAGAAGATTACATTGCAGTTCCGATTGTATCCTCAGAAAATAGGCGTTATATTCCACTGGGTTATGTAAATGGAAACGTTATTACAAATAATCAAGTCCAAATCATTCCTAACACCTCTCTCTACCATTTTGGTATTCTCACTGCCAACGTTCACATGGCTTGGATGCGTGCGGTAGCTGGACGTCTTGAAATGCGTTATCGTTATTCAAAAGATATTGTGTATAATAACTTTCCTTGGCCGGAGGTAACCAAGGAACAGGAGGAGAGAATATCTCAAACGGCACAAGCAATCCTTGACGCTCGTGCCTTGTACCCAGATTCTAGTCTTGCTGATTTATATGATGAGTTAACCATGCCACCAGAACTCCGTAAGGCTCATCAAGCTAACGATAAAGCTGTCATGCAAGCTTACGGAATGACTAAAGAAGTTGACGGCAAGAAAACATGGCTAACCGAAAGTGAGACTGTAGCTAGGTTATTTGAGATGTATGAAGCTCTAGCTAAATAATGGGCATAATTTGGAGGAATATAATGTTTTCATATCAAACATTTTTAGATGAAAAAGGTGGTGTCTTGTCATTTGAACAATGTCAGGAATATCATCAAAAGATATTAGATGGTATGAAAAATGGAGATGCTGAATTGGAACAGTACTGGCTAGACTTTGTAAAGAATGCTATTGAATATACGCAAATTCGTTCTAAATGGTATCTGATTAGCCGTGAAGAGCGACAAGCTACTGATGGCAGTCGTACTAATAAGCATAATCAAGTGATAATGGCTTTGAAATTGGTTGTACGCTATCTAGCAAGTGAAGGAGTAGATAGCTCTTGGTTTGACGAAATAGAGTCAGACCGTAAGAAAATTGGAGATTTCGCCAATTATATTACCTATATCTATGCCGTTAATGGTCGTTAAGCAAGTTTCTATGACTTGCTTTTTTTGTTTTGGTAGTGATGGGAGCAACAAAAAAAGCCTGACAAAACTGTCAGGCTCAAGGTTATCCGAATATATCTTATTTCAAAAAAGGTAGTGAAAAAAGTAGTGATTCGGTTGATTTATATTGCGATGTAGTGAAATTTGAAAAATCCAGAATCGCATAAAATCAAGGTTTTCAACGTCTATTGACGTGTATTGAATCCCTATTTCACTTCAGTAAAGATTACGTGTTTACGCAATTTTGGTGAGTATTTTTTCAATTGAAGACGGTCTGGAGTGTTACGTTTGTTTTTTGAAGTAAGGTACAAGCGTTCACCAGATTCTTTGTGTTCAAGTGTAATATTTACGCGCATGGTATCTCCCTTCTATTATTTAGCTGCCTTAGCGATTTTACGTCCTTTGTAGTATCCTTTAAGTGATACACGGTGAGAACGTGAGTAATCTCCAGTAGTTTCGTCAAATTTAACTGATGGAGCAGTCAATTTGTAGTGTGTACGACGTTTGTTTTTCTTCGCTTTTGAAGTGTGACGTGCAGGTACTGCCATGTTTTATTTCCTCCGATAATATTTTTAATTTGTTCTTGATTTTGAATCAACTTTAACATAATAACATATCTTTTTTGTAAAGTAAAGTTACTTGACAAAAAAATTGAAAAAGTTGGCAATTTAACGTTTTCAGGCGAGTTTGGATTTAATAAAATACGAAAAATAAATAGTCCCTTCTTCTTAAGCTGCTCTTTTTATGATAAAATAAAGAGTGATTGAATAGCTACAATAGTAGAAAGGAATTAATGGGCTGAATTTGCAAAAATTTGGTGCCGGTATATCTTATTTATGAAATTACAAAAACCTAAAGGAACACAAGATATTTTACCTAGCGAAAGCGCTAAATGGCAATATGTCGAAGCTGTTGCACGTGAAACCTTCAAAAAATATAACTACAGTGAAATTCGTACACCAATGTTCGAACATTATGAAGTTATCAGTCGTTCAGTCGGCGATACAACTGATATCGTAACAAAAGAAATGTATGATTTCCATGATAAAGGTGACCGCCATATCACTTTGCGTCCAGAAGGAACAGCGCCAGTGGTTCGTTCTTTTGTGGAAAATAAATTATTTGCACCAGAAGTTCAAAAACCAGTTAAAATGTACTACATTGGCTCAATGTTCCGTTACGAACGTCCACAAGCTGGTCGTTTACGTGAATTCCACCAAGTCGGTGTTGAGTGCTTTGGTTCAGCAAATCCAGCTACAGACGTTGAAACAATCGCTATGGCTTACCAATTGTTCCAAACATTGGGTATTAAAGATGTGACACTTCACTTGAACACTCTAGGAAGTGCTGCTAGCCGTGCTGCTTACCGTCAAGCTTTGATTGATTATTTGACACCTATGCGTGACAAATTGTCAGCAGATAGCCAACGTCGTTTGGATGAAAACCCACTTCGTGTTCTTGACTCAAAAGAAAAAGAAGATAAAGTAGCTGTTGAAAATGCACCATCAATCCTTGATTACCTTGATGAAGAAAGTCAAGCTCACTTTGATGCCGTGCGTGAAATGCTTGAAACACTTAACATCCCATATGTAATTGATACTAATATGGTTCGTGGACTTGACTACTACAACCACACTATCTTTGAATTCATCACAACTGTTGATAAATCTGAGTTGACAATCTGTGCAGGTGGTCGCTACGATAGCCTTGTTGAATACTTTGACGGACCAGAAACACCTGGATTTGGTTTTGGACTTGGTCTTGAACGTTTGCTTCTTATCTTGGACAAACAAGGTATTGAATTGCCAGTTGAAAAAGAAATGGACGCCTACATCGCTGTCTTGGGACAAGGTGCTAACATTAAAGCTTTGGAATTGGTACAAGCTATCCGTAACCAAGGCTTCTCAGCTGAACGTGATTACCTTGGACGCAAGATAAAAGCACAATTCAAATCAGCTGACGCTTTCAATGCTAAAACAGTCATCACATTAGGTGAAAGCGAAATTGAAGCAGGTCAAGTCACTGTTAAAAATAATAAAACACGTGAAGAAGTTTCAGTCAGCTTTGCAGATATCGAAACAAACTTTGCAGAAATCCTTGCTAAATTAAGCTAAGAAAGCAATCTTTGCAAAAAGTTATGAGCTCTTTGTTAATGAAAAGGCTTAATGCCAAATTTCAAGTTCAAATTAGCCAGTCTGTAAAAACTCTTTAGGAGATTTAT
>OGJK01000377.1_pt1 | contig 48535 bp, 39 predicted proteins | sample 1571961 | NCBI WGS metagenome assembly OGJK01 (sample SAMEA2582120, study PRJEB24529) | metagenome | biome: Human gut stool | place: China | collected 2011 | reverse complement strand
ACGCAGGGTTCACCGCCAGTAACAAGACCGGTTACGTTGGTGAGACAATGAACCCTGCTTATTTCTTTTGAGCTTTCATTTTGTTAACCATCAGGCAGTAAGTACTGACGTAGTTCATCGAACGTTTTTGCTTTCACATCTACCACCGACATCCCTGCGCGTTGCGCGGCAACAAGGCCGAAATCGGAGTCTTCGAATACCAGGCATTCCGCAGGGGCAACGCCCAATATCGCGGCGCACTGCGTAAATGTATCTGGGTGTGGTTTAGGGTGAAGTACGTCATCAGCGCTGACTATTGCCTGAAAGTGTTTTAAAAAACTGAACCGCCCGAGTAAGGTTGAAGCGGTACTTGCCCCGCTACCGGTGCCCAGGCCAATCCGAAAATCGGCGTGATATCGTTCGAGTAGTGTGGCGGCCGGTAGAAAAGCGACGGGATCGTCACGGAGCATGCGCTCCACTGCAGACTTCTTGCGTGTTGCGATGGCTACAGGATCGGCGTTTAGTTTTCGTGATGCGATAAGCGCGCAGGCAACGTTCACCGGTGACGAGCCGTTGTAGGGGATGAAATCCTCATCCTCAAAGGTCATATTGAACGGCGCGAAAGCCTCTCTCCAGGCGTTGCGGTGCAAAGGCTCGGTATCAAACAAAGTTCCGTCCATATCGAAAATCAGCGCCTTAAAGCTCACAGGCATAGCGATCTCTTCCATATTAAGGAAATAGCAGTTCGGTCGAGTAATCAGAGGCCAAACGGCCTCCGATGGCTGCTTATTGATGTAAATAGGTATTTGCGCAAAAGCTCATGCAATAGCCTTTACTGACACAGCGCCGTGGCGTTTTTCACTACTCCGGCGGCGTCAATCTCGTGGTGCGCGCGCATCGTTGCGCGATCCGCCGCCATGGCGTAACCGCCGTTGGCAATACCAAGACGGCGTAATGGAATGGCGCAACCCGCTTCTGCTAGTACTTCAGCTACCAGACTGCCCACGCCACCGTTAACGTTATGTTCCTCGACGCTGACTACTGCCCGGTGTGATTTAAGCAGCGTTAGCAACTGGTGAGTGTCGCAAGGGCGAATTGACGGTACATTAATTACCGACGCCTCAATGCCCTTTTCTGCCAGCTGTGTGGCTGCGTTGACCGCTTCGTGAACGGTGGAACCCATCGCCACGAGTGCGATATCATCCCCCTGGCGTAGCACATCTATTTTCCCGGGGGTAAAACGGTAATCGTCATCGTGCAGCTCTGGCAGTGCTTTACCGTCGAGACGGATATATACCGGTCCGATGTGGGTCAGCGCGTAATCAATAATTTGTCGGCATTCATTAGGGCTGGATGGCGCGTAGATTTCGATATTGCCAAAGCCGCGTAGCACTGAGATGTCGTCAATACAGTGGTGGGTGCTGGCCAGTGGACCGTAGCTGGCACCCGCGTTCAGCCCGAACAGTTTGACGTTGGTGTTGTTGTAGCAAACGTCGACCTTAATCTGCTCATTGGCTCGTGAGATGAGGAATGGCGCGGCGTTGCAGGTCACGGCCACTTTCCCCCCCAGCGCCAGACCGGCGGCAGCGCCAACCAGCGTCTGCTCGGCGATGCCGACGTTGACCAGCCGGCCAGGGAATCTTTTGATAAACGGGGCAATTTTCGCCGTAGAGGTGGAGTCGGCCACCACCGGCACCAGATCCACGCCGCGGTCTACAGCATCAATAAAGGCATTCACCATCACCGTGGCGAGATGTTCGCTATTACTCATCTTTCAGTTCCTCCAGAGCAAGTTCAATTTCTTCTCCTTTTGGCACCCGGTGATGCCATTCCGGCCGTCCTTGTATAAAGGAAACGCCTGCGCCTTTTGTGGTGTTAGCGATAATGACGTGCGGTTTACCGTGCGGTTGTAGTCCTTCAAGTGTGGCGACAACATCTGTCATATCGTTGCCGTTGCACTGCGTAACCTCCATACCGAATGCGCGCCATTTATCGTCCAATGGATCGGTGTTCATAATGTCTTTTGTCGCGCCGGCCAGCTGAAGATTGTTTTTGTCGTTAATGATAACGAGGTTATCCAGTTGGTAATGGGCGGCGACCAGCGCAGCCTCCCAGTTGCTCCCTTCAGCCAACTCGCCATCGCCGGTTACCACAAAAACGCGACGCTTGCTATGGCTACGTTTCGCCGCCAGCGCTATTCCTACCGCCACCGGCAGACCGTGACCCAGCGCGCCGGTATTTAATTCAACACCCGGTGTTTTATGCCGTACGGGATGTCCAGGGAGATGTGAGTCGGCATGCTGATAGCTTGCCAGCCAGTCAACGGGGATAAATCCTGCTTCTGCTAGTACGCAGTAATAACCGCCGGCAGCATGTCCTTTGGACTGGATATAAATATCCCGCTCATCGCTCTCTGTGAGCGCGGGCGAGCAGTTAAGAATGCGGAAGTAGAGGGCAGTGAGCAACTCTACCTGCGACAGGTCGGCCCCAGTATGCCCGCCAGCAGGACTTTCCGCATTTAACACAATGATGCGGCGGCGGATAGCGCGCGCCTTTTGTTCTAACTCCTTGATGGAGAGTGAAAACGGATTCATAAAACACCTCTTGAAATTAAATTCCTATATGAATAAATATTCCGACAGGGTAAAGAAACACTTCCCATCCTGACTACCTTTTATCGTCGTCAAAACAAGGTATTAATAACTGATTGAATATATATTCAGTTATGATTTATTATTCATGTAGGTAAGATATGCCCTGTGATGGGGTTTGTCCACGATTTGTACGGCCTATTTTCTAAAAAAGGAGAAAACGATCACATTTGGATCGTCGGGAAAAGGGCGCTGCGCTTGTTATCTATTCAATGATGCATAAAAATAACGAGCAGAAAACAGAGGGGAATGCCATGTCGAAGCAGGATGAACAGCGGTTGCTGGTGAAGATCGCCACGCTTTACTACAGCGAGAATAAAAAGCAGTCCGAGATCGCCTCGCTGCTGCATCTGTCCCAGTCTTTTGTTTCACGGGCGCTAACCCGCTGTCAGAAAGAGGGGCTGGTGAAAATTACCGTGGTCCAGCCGACAAACATTTTTGTCGATCTGGAAAAGGCGATTGAGGAGCGTTTTGGCATTCGACAGGCGATAGTCGTGGATGTGGGCGAGAACGCCAGTTACAGCCAGGTAAAGCATGCCATCGGCAGCGCGGCGGCGCACTATGTTGAAACGCGGCTGCGGCCGGAAGACCTCGTGGGGATCTCGTCCTGGAGCAGTACGATCCGCTGTATGGTGGATGAGATGCATCCGCAGAACATTCGCGCCGCCGGGGTGATTCAGCTGTTAGGCGGCGTCGGTCCCAACGGCAACGTGCAGGCCACCATCTTAACCCAGCAGCTGGCGGCGCATTTAGGCTGCCCGGCGTGGCTGTTGCCGTCGCAGAGTATTGAGCACTCCGTGGAGGAGCGCAGCCGCCTGGTAAACAGCCCGGACGTCGCGGCGGTGGTGGCGAAATTTGCCGAAGTGGATGTGGCCATCGTCGGTATTGGTGAACTGGAGCCTTCGCAGCTGCTGAAAAACTCCGGTAACTATTATAATGAAACCATGCTCCAGCTGCTGGCGGCGCGCGGCGCGGTGGGGGATATCTGCCTGCATTACTATGATGCGGCGGGCAAACCGGTACTGAGCCAGGATGAGGATCCGGTGATCGGTATGGAGCTTGAGCAAATTCGTCGCTGTCCGCAGGTGATTGCGCTGGCCGGCGGCGTGGACAAAGAGAACGCCATCCGCGGCGCGTTGCAGGGCGACTATATTGATGTCCTGATCACCGACTTCCCGACCGCGCGCGCGTTAATTAAGGGCTAAGCGGGGGGTGAGACTGGCGCGCCAGCGTCGCCAGTTCGTCCGCGCTGAGGCGAGTCATCCGCAATACGGTTTCAGTGTCCATGCCGTTCTCTAACATCATCAGCGCGATGCGGCAGGCTTCGCGATGCTCACCCGCTTGTAAACCTTCGTTCAAGCCTTGCTGTAACCAGCGTTGTTTTCCCTCTTCGCGACCTTTCTGCTTCAGGTACTCGGCAATCGTCATCAGGGTATCCTCATATTGCGGCAGACGTTCGACCAGCTGGTCGATAAAGTCATCCGGGTCGGCGCTATTGCCATGCAGCGACATATAGGTAAATAACGTTTTGAACTGCTGGTGGTCAGTGTATCCCATCAGCACCACCTCCACCAACTGCTGGAGGATATGGCTAAGATCGCGTTGACGGATGTGTTTCTGGACCAGTTCCAGAAGCGCGATCCGCCGATGCTGTAATATGGCATTGTCGGGAATATCTGTCACATCGACGAGCGGAAAGGCCCCGAGATAAAGCTGTTTTGCCGGTGAGTCAGGTGGAAACTCATCCAGCCAGCACAGTGAAAAGGGATAGGGAGAAATGCTGCCATGATAAAACAGCATGGGTATTACCAGCGGCAGCGCTTTATGGCCGCGATCAAGATGCTGTTGCATGGCCGCGAGGGCATAGCGCAGGAGTCTGAACGCCATATGGCTGTCCGGGGTGCTCTGATGCTCAATGACGACATAGATATAGCCCTCTCCCTTGCTGGTATGCAGAGAGTAGAGAATATCGGAATAGCTGGCGCGCAGGTTGTCCTCAACAAAGCTCCCGGATTCCAGGTGCAGAGTGCTTAAGTCGCACAGTTGCCGCAGCGCGGGCGGCAGATGAATATCCAGAAAATCGCGTGCGGTTTCGCTGTCGCGCAGAAAGCGCTTAAACAGACTGTCGTGCGGGGTCGAGTGAGGACGTTTTTTCATGGCTTCCTTGCCTGGCAGAGCAGAGTGGCGGGATGCTACCACTGCTTGCCGTCGGGCAGGATTTTTCGATGAGATTTTGCGAAGCGCCTCGGAGAAAGGCGCATCGTGAGTCAGGCCCGCTCCCCCTGTGGCCTGAGCCACAGGGGGACTTGCGGTTACTTATTCTCCATAACCGCCCTCTGGGCGACCACCGCCGCCTTCTGCTGCATCCGGTTTTGCATCTGATCGATAATGACCGCCACAATAATCACGATCCCTTTGATGACCATCTGCCAGAATTCGCTAACCCCCATCATCACCAGCCCGTCGGCGAGAAAACCGATGACAAACGCACCAATCAGCGTACCCAGAATGGTTCCCCGGCCGCCGGCCAGCGATGTTCCGCCCAGTACGACGGCGGCGATAGCATTCATCTCAAAAGCGGTACCGTTAGCCGGATGGCTGGCCAGCAGCTGTGCGGAGACCACGATCCCGGCTATGGCGGCGCAAAAGCCGGACAGCGTGTAGACCAGCACTTTAATTTGCTTCACTTTCACGCCGGATAGCTCGGCGGCACGCTCATTGTCACCGATCGCATAAACATGGCGGCCAAAAGGCAAACGCCGGGCGATATAGGCGATGATCAGCGCCAGGAGGATCATCAGCCAGATGGCCCACGGGATGCCAAAGAGCGCACCTGCGCCAATTTCATCGAAACCCGTGTTGCCCAGCAGCGGATTGCCCGCGAGCCCGGGGAAGGTTTGGCCATCAGAGGTCAGCATCGCGGCTCCGCGGAGCACATACATAGTACCGAGGGTGCAGATAAACGGCGCCACATTGTAGCGGGTAATGATCCAGCCATTAACGGCGCCAATCAGCGCGCCTATCAGCAGCACCAGGGGCACAATGACCCACACGCTTGGAAAAATGGCGATGCCGAACATCGGCAAGACGATCCCTTTTGTGATAAGCCAGCCGGCTATCATTCCGCAGAGACCGAGCGTAGCGCCAATCGAAAGGTCGATACCGGCAGTGATAATAACAAAGGTGATCCCCAACGCCAGAAAGGCGTTAATCGCAATGTGTTTAATCATAATCACCATGCTGCCAGCGGATAAAAAACCGGGCACGGTCATCGTGAAGAAGCCGACAATCAGGAACAGCGCGATAAAGGTGCGCAGTTTTAATAACAACAGCAGGATATTTTCACGGGAGAGAGAGGCTCCGCCGCGCGGCGCCAGTGCGACCGATTGTGTCATTTTCATCTTAGAACCCCTGAGCGCTTGCTGAAACCAGCGCCGACTCTTCGGCCTGGTCACGAACGATATCGGCGGTCAGTTTGCCGCCTGACATCACCAGGATACGGTCAGAGACCGCCATGATTTCTTTTAAATCGGAGGTGGAGAACACCACCGCCATTCCCTGCTGCGACAATTGCACCATCATGCGAAACACATCCCCCTTTGCGCCGATGTCGATCCCGCGCGTAGGCTCGTCAAGAAACAGCACCTTCGGATTGGTTAACAGCGAACGGCCAATAACCACCTTTTGCTGATTGCCGCCGCTGAGCGCCTGGATCTCGACTTCTGGTGATGAGACCTTGATGGATAGATTGCCAATTGTGCTGGCGACGACGGCCTCTTCCTCTTTATTGGCAATGGTTACCCCGCGCTGAAGACGACGCCACAGGCTGGCAATGGTCAGATTGCTGGCGACTGAAGAGATGGGAAAAATCCCGGTCCGCTTACGATCTTCCGGCACCAGACTCATGCCCATGCGGATACGTTCGGCCGTGGTTAATCGCTGGGGAACCGGTTTGCTGTCCAGCCAGATCTTGCCAAAGTAGTGGCGCGCTGTCCCCAGCAGACATTCAAACAGCTCGGTTCGTCCGGCGCCCATTAGACCGTAGATCCCAATAATTTCACCGGCATGTGCTTTAAAACTGATGTTATCCACCACCGTATTGCCCGCGGCATTCACGCAGGTCAGGTTCTCCACTTCCATCAGTGGTGCACCGAAGCGGCGATTCGGGGGAAGAAAATGACTTACCGGATCGCTTCCCAGCATTTCACGGACGATCCATGGCACATCAATTTCACTCACCCTGGCCTCCGCCTGGAATTTGCCGTCACGCAGAATGGTAATGACGTCGCCGATGGCCATCAGCTCTTCCAGACGGTGTGAGATGTAGATGATGGACACCCCCTGACGCGTCAGCTCGCGGATGACCCGAAACAGGATATCCACCTCGGTTTTGCTTAAGGCGGATGTAGGCTCATCAAGGATCAGAATGTCCGCATTTTCCGCCAGCGCTTTGGCTATCTCAACCAACTGCTGCTGACCGACCTTCAGGTTACCCACCAGCTCCCGCGGCGAGATCGGCTGATCGAGTCGCTGCAACAGCTCCGCGGCTTGTCGTTCCTGCTCTGCTTCGTTAATTGGCGTAAGCCCGCGCTGTAGCTCGCGACCAAGAAAGATATTTTCCGCGACGCTAAGATTTTCAAACAGGTTCAGCTCCTGGTGGACCATACCAATGCCGTGGGCGGCGGCCTCGCGGGTGCTGGAGAAATGGACTATGTTGCCGTTGAGTTCCATTTCGCCCAGGCTCGGCTGTTGCACACCGGCGAGAATTTTCATGAGCGTTGATTTACCCGCGCCATTTTCTCCGATGATCACGTTAACTTTGCCACGCCAGACGTTGTAGTCGACGTTATCCAGCGCCACCGTGCCGGGGAACAGCATGGAAATACCACGGGTGCGTAAAATGATTTCCTCTGCGGGTGAACTGGCCATCAGCGCGCCTCCTGTTTTAGCTCAAGAGCGGCCGCATCCTGCAGGCTGCCGTTAACCACCGTGACCGCAAAGAGAATATCGACAGACTTGCCTGTCCAGCTCGCGTCCACTGTCGGCAACGATTTTATTGCCTCCCGGTTGTAGGCGCGTGAAAGCTGCGCAAACTGCACCTGGTTGGTAAAGTCTTCAAATTTAAAACCGCTGGCATCGCGAATGGCGTTGCCTCGCATGACAGGACCCAACTGCACGACCAACGGCTGGCCCAGTAGCGTAAGAGTGAGCTTTTGCTCGCGTGGGTTGCTGACGTCAGTCCCGGTCACCTCGCTGTTCAGGCGGACAAAGACGCTCTGTGGCGTAGCGCCAGACGCCTGGCGCACTTTTTCCAGCGCAGTCGCGTCCAGAGCATGTTGGTTCGCTGCGTCAATCACTCGAGATTGCCAGGTTTGTTGCGCGATCTGCTGCGGGGTGAGATGGTCGAAGCTGGGTTTCGCGTTCGGGTCGGCAGGCAGCACTGGCTTGCCATTCTCATCTAAGTCCACCACCGTGCAGGCCGTCAGCAACAGGGCGGCGCAGCCCATCAGCACGGCGCCCCATTGTTTTAACCGCATCATTTCCGCCTTACTCGCTGAGGTTGAACATGTTGAGTTTTTTCGCATTGCCACTATCGATGAGGATGCAGTCCATCAACTGCTTCTCTTCTTTCTGGGCTTTCCCGTTCTTCAGGAAAAAGTCCGCCTGTTCCACGGCCATTTGCGCCTGCTTCCAGCCAGGCTGGAGAACCGTGGCTTTAATGTTGCCCTGCTTGAGTATCGAGTCGCGGGTGTAGTCGCTACCGTCGAAGCCGACGACAATCACGTCGTTTTTACCCGCGGCTTTCAGCGCCGCTTCCGCCCCCAGCGCCATGGTATCGTTGCCGGAAATCACGCCGACGATATCCGGATTGGTCTGCAGAATGGCTTCCATACGGGTAAAGGCTTCCGTCTGGCTCCAGTTCGCCGTCTGCTGGGCGACCATTTTCATTTCCGGATAGTCGTCCAGCACATCGTGATAACCCTGCGAGCGGACGCTGGCGTTGGTGTCGGACTGACGACCTAACAGTTCGACATACTTGCCTTTACCGTTGAGGAGGCTGGCGAATTTTTCCGCGCCAAGCTGGGCGCCCTGATAGTTGTTAGAGACGATCTGCGCCACGGCGACGCCGGTTTTATTGATCTCTCTGTCGATTAAAAATGCCGGCACACCTGCCGCTTTTGCTTTTTCCAGCGGGCCGACGGTGGCATCCGCGCCAGCGTTATCCAGGATGATGGCTTTGGCTTTCCGCGCAATAGCCGTTTCAACCAGTTGGTTTTGTTTGTTGACGTCATCATCGTGGGAGGCGACCAGGGTGCTGTAACCCAGCTCTTTCGCTTTCGCCGCTGCGCCGTCAGCCTCCGCTTTAAAGAATGGGTTATCATGTGAAGGGGTAATGATCGCGATCAGGCCATTATCGGCGGCGAAAAGTGAGCCAGATGCGGCCATCATGGAGGCAAACAGAACAGACTTTATCAGGGTAGTTTTCATTATTATCTCCGCATTGAATATATATTCAATAATGATTTATTATTCAATGTAACCATAAAGCGGCCAGCCAGAACTGTCTACGGTTTGCACAGGTAATTTCTTAAAAAGCGAAAAGGATCACGCTTCGCGAGGCGGGCAGGTACAGGTAATAACGAAATCGTCTTTTATCAGATGATTGATTTGCAAGGTGAAATCAGCAAGCTGTACGGAGAAGCTGGCGGTAAAACGTAAATGAACCTGCTGCGCAGTGAGCGCCACAATCCGGGCGCTATGGAAGCCGGGCAGGGCTAAAGCATGAGAGGACCAGGCCTTAAACCCACTCTCTTTTGCCGAAAACGCCAGCGTCAGCGCCAGCGGGAAGGGCAGGCCGCTGCGCAGCAGCGCCGTTTTTTCCGCCGGGCTGATAATGCTGCTCTCCAGCTCCGCGGCCAGCTGTGGGGTAAACCGGCGCTCGATATCGACGCCCACCGGCCGATCGGCGATCACCGCCAGCGCGCGCTGGCCGCAATGACTTATGCTGCCGAACCAGGGCGTGGGCCACAGCGGCTGGCGCCGATCGCCGATGGCGGGAAGCCGTTTCTCCCCCACCTCGCGCAGGGCGTATGCCGCGGCGATGCGTCCGGCCAGGTGCTCCGCCTGCCGCTTGCGGCCCCACCCGGTCAGGCTGGCGTGATAGGGCAGCCAGAACAGATCTTCAGGCTGGAAAGTCGCCGGGTCGAAGTCGATCTGCTGGATGGTATAGCCGGCCAGAGGCAAAACGGTGCGATGGTGGCGCATAGGGTAAGGTTACCGCGGTTGCCCCCGCCCTTTGTCCAGCAAGGGCGGGGGAGGGAGAACCCGCTATCAGAAGTGGGTGTTGACGCTCAGGTACCAGGTGCGGCCCGATTCATTGTAGGTCTCGGCGCCGGCGCCGTACATCGTGCCGGTGGCGCCCCCGGTGGTCTGGGCGTTGCCCGCGCGCCAGTGGCGCTTATCGAAGACGTTATCCACGCCGCCGGTCAGACTGACGTATTTGGTGACGTCCCAGGTCGCGCTCAGGCCGAGGATGCTGTAGGGGCTAACCTCGTTCTTCTCGCTGCCGGTGACCGGTTGACCCTTGTAGTTGTACTTCTTCGGCTCCTGCTTGCCGTACCAGGTGAAGGTCGACTGCAGCGAAACGTCATCGCGAACCTGCCAGCTCAGGGTGGAGTTCAGCGTGTATTCCGGGATAATCGACAGACGATCGCCGGTCTTTTTGTTCTTACTCTGCAGCATATAGGTGATGTTGTTGGTCCAGTTGACGGTCTCGCTCACCGGAACGTTCAACGTCCCCTCCAGACCTTCCACCACCGCTTTCGGCACGTTTTCCCACTGGTAGAGATCGGTACCTTTATTGTTTTGATAGACCGGGGCATAGCCCGCTTCAATCTTGTTGCGGTAGTCGTTGCGGAACCAGGTGACGCCCGCCAGCCAGCCGTCGCGTTTAAACTCGAGGCCAATCTCTTTGTTGATGCTGGTCTCGGCTTTTAAGTCGTCGTTACCCTGCAGATAGCAGCCGTCTTTACTGGCGTAGCAGCCCTGGCCTTTACTGTAGAGAATGTAGTTCGGGTTGGTCTGATACAGGCTCGGCGCTTTATAGGCGCGGGCGATGCCCATCTTCAGCGTGAAGTCATCCCACAGGCCCTGCGACAGGTTGAGGGACGGGCTCCAGTTATTGCCGACAATGCTGTGATGATCGAAACGCAGCGCCGGAGTCAGCATGGTGGTGTCGGTCAGCTCCATGTTGTTCTCGGCGAACAGCGAGAAGATTTCCGCCTGCGAGTACGGGCTGCGGCCGGTGCTGTCGTAGCCCGGAATTTCGCCTCCCGACAGCGCCTGGGTGTTGGACGCGTTATCCTTCATCCGCTGTTGATTCCACTCGCTGCCCAGCGTCAGGTTCTGATTAACCAGATAGTCGAAGGGAATGCTGACTTCGCTGTGCAGCATCACATCCGCCAGATCGATATCCGTGAACTGGTTGCTGTTAAAGATCCCCTCGGTGCCGCCGGCCAGGCCTTCGCCTTTGCGCGAGTTGCGGGTGCGTTCGTACTGCGCCCAGTTGCTGGTGGTCACCCCGTTGTCCCAGGCGCCGTTCCAGGTAACCGAGTAGGTGTTGCGATACAGACGGTTGGTCTCTTTGCCGTAGTTCTCTTTTACCAGGTCGTTGGAGTTGGTGTTCTGGGTATCGCCGGCGTAGAGGTTGCCCTGGCGGCTGTAGCCGGCCTCAAACTCCAGCGACTGCATCGGAGCGAATTCCCAGCGCACCAGACCATCGATGTTTTTGTTTTTCACCCCTTCGCGCCCGGCCGGCAGAGTATCGGCATAGATCCCGGTACGCTCGGACTGATGGCCCTGGTTGATATCCCAGGCGTCGGCCTGCGTTTTGTCGAGGTTACCGAACAGGCGGAAGCTAAAATCGCCGCCCAGCGGGCCGCTGAGGCTGAAGTTAGTGCGTTTGGTGGAGCCTTCATCCTTGTGCTCCGGGGCGTTCATATAGGTGTTCCATGAGCCGTGCCACTCATCGCCGGTTTTTTTGGTGATGATATTCACCACGCCGCCGGCGGCGCCGTTGCCGTAGCGGGCGGCGGCCGGGCCGCGAATCACTTCGATACGTTCGATCATCTCCGGCGGCACCCAGCTGGTATCGCCGCGGGTGTCGCGCTCGCCGCGCCAGCCAAGGCGCACGGAGTTGCGGCTGGTGACCGGCTTGCCGTCGATCAGGATCAGGGTATTTTCCGGGCCCATGCCGCGGATATCAATCTGGCGGTTGTTGCCGCGCTGGCCGCTGGTGGAGTTGCCGGTCAGGTTGACTCCCGGCATGGTGCGAATGATCTCCGAGACGTCGCGCGCCGGGGGGCGTTTGCGGATCTCATCGGCGGTGATGGTGGAGACGCCCGGCGCCTGCAGGTTCTGCTCGGCGGCGGTGACCACCATGGTCTCTTCAGCGGCGCTGTTTTTATCGTCGGTGGCGGTTTCCGCTGCGCTTAACGGAAAAGCAACCCCGTAAATTCCCAGATTGACCAGCAAGGCCAGGGATTTGATCCTGTTATTCATTGTTATTCCTGCTTTTTGTCGCCACGTTCCCCAAACGCCCCTTCCCACCGGGAGGGGAGGCGGCATAAATGTTGCCAAAAGCGGGCAAAGGCACTCCGTCGCTGGCTGAATAAGCCCGATTTGACATGTTCTGATGAAAGACGCGCTTCCCACGGCGCGCTAATACGCTATTGCAAATGCAAATAGTTATCAATAATATTATCAATAAATAATGACAATTAATTAAAAAAGTCACGCTATACATAGGGTTAATGACAGAATGTTAAGGACAGGAAGCGAGGAGTGGTGGCAAACCCTGCGGGGGCCGCAGTGCCGCGCAGTGGATGACGCCATCGAGGTAACGTTCTGGTGGCGGGACCCGGCGGGGGATGAAACCCGCTCTCCCCATCGTCGGGTATGGCTCTATATCACCGGCGTGACCGACCACCATCAGAATGCGCGGCCGCAATCGCTGCAACGTCTCCCCGGGACCGACGCCTGGTTCTGGCGCACTACGCTGTCGCCGACCTGGCGCGGCAGCTACTGTTTTATTCCCTCCGACCGTGACGATGATTTTTCCCCTGAGGTGTTCAGCGCTGATGCGCCCGACCGCGCGCTGCTACGCGAAGGCTGGCGCAAACTGCTGCCGCGGGCGATAGCCGATCCGCTGAACCCGCACAGCTGGCGGGGCGGACGCGGCCATGGCGTGTCCGCCCTGGAGATGCCGCAGGCCCCCGCGCAGCCCGGCTGGGACCCGCTTAATGAGGCGCATCCTGCCGCCCGTTGCCTTGAGTGGCGCAGCGCGCGTCTGGGCAACCATCGCCGGGTCTGGATCTACACCACCGGCGAGGCTGTCGACCCGCAAACGCGGCCGCTGGCGATCCTGCTCGACGGCCAGTTCTGGGCCGAGAGCATGCCGGTGTGGTCGCCGCTGGCCGCCCTGACCCGCGAGGGGAGACTGCCGCCGGCGGTCTACCTGCTGATCGACGCGATCGACAACCAGCGCCGCGGGGTTGAGCTGCCCTGTCACCGCGATTTCTGGCTGGCGGTGCAGGAGGAGCTCCTGCCGCTGGTCCACGGCTATGCCCCGTTCAGCGACCGCCCGGATCGGACGGTGGTGGCCGGGCAAAGCTTCGGCGGTCTGGCGGCGATGTTCGCCGCTCTCAACTGGCCGCAGCGCTTTGGCTGCGTGCTCAGCCAGTCAGGCTCCTACTGGTGGCCGCACCGTGATGGCCGCGGGACGGGCTTTATCGGCGAACAGCTTCGCCAGGGTGAGGTGTCCGCGGCCGGGCTGCGCGTCTGGCTGGAAGCGGGCCAACGCGAACCGATCATTTTTCGCGCGAACCAGGCGCTACTGGCGCAACTCACCACAACACAGCAGACGATTTTCTGGCGTCAGGTTGACGGCGGGCATGATGCGCTTTGCTGGCGCGGCGGGCTGACGGCAGGGCTTATCCAGCTCTGGCAGCCTCTGCTGTCGCACCCTTAGCATCGCGTTTTACGACAGGAGTTTGATATGCAATTCAGTAACCCCTTCGACAATCCGCAAGGGCAGTTTTACATTCTGCGCAATGATCAACAGCAGTACAGCCTGTGGCCGGCGCACTGCGACCTGCCTGCCGGCTGGACGGTGGTGTGCCCCCCGCAGTCGGCCGAGGCCTGCAACGCCTGGCTGGCGGCCAACTGGTCAACCCTGACCCCCGCCCATCATGCGTCATAAGGAGCTGACAATGACCACTCGTTTACCGCTGGTTGCCGCGCAGCCGGGGATCTGGATGGCCGAGCGCCTCTCCACTCTGCCAGGCGCCTGGAGCGTGGCCCACTATGTTGAACTACGCGGCGCCCTCGACCCGACGCTGCTGGGAAAAGCGATTGTCGCCGGTCTGCAGCAGGCGGACACCCTCAGCCTGCGCTTTGAGGAAGAGGAGGGGGAAGTCTGGCAGTGGCTGGCGGCCGACCGCACCTTTGGCGAACCGTCGATCATTGACCTGCGTACGGCGCCGGATCCGCATCGCGCCGCCACGGAGCGGATGCAGGCGGACCTGGCGCAGGATCTGCGTGTCGACGGCGGCAACCCGCTGGTGTGCCATCAGCTGCTGCGCGTCGGCGACGACCGCTGGTACTGGTATCAGCGATATCACCACTTGCTGGTGGATGGCTTCAGCTTCCCGGCGATAACCCGGCAGATCGCCGCCATTTACCGCGCCTGGCAGCGGGGGGAAGCCACTCCTGAGTCGCCTTTCACCCCCTTCGCCGAGGTGGTGGACGAGTACCAGCGCTACGCCGGCAGCGAGGCCTGGCAGCGGGATAAAGCTTTCTGGCAGGCCCAGCGCCAGGCGTTACCGGCGCCTGCCTCACTCTCTGCCGCGCCGCTGGGCGGGCGCGCCGCCGGGAGCGATATCTGGCGGATGAAGCTGGAGATGAACGCCGACGCCTTCCGCCGCCTGGCCAGCCATGCGCCGCAGTGTCAGCCCGCTGACCTGGCGCTGGCGCTCACCACGCTGTGGCTGGGCCGCCTGTGCAACCGGATGGACTACGCGGCGGGCTTTATCTTTATGCGCCGGATGGGTTCAGCCGCGCTGACCTCGACGGGGCCGGTGCTCAATGTCCTGCCTCTGGCGGTGCATATTGACGCCCGGGAGACGCTGGCGGACCTGGCGATGCGCCTCGCCGGTCAGCTGAAAAAGATGCGCCGCCATCAGCGCTATGACGCCGAGCAGATCGTCCGCGACAGCGGCAAAGCGGCAGGGGACGAACCGCTGTTCGGCCCGGTGCTGAACGTCAAAGTCTTTGATTACCAGCTGGATATCGATGGTGTGCAGGCAGTGACCCACACCCTCGCCACCGGCCCGGTCAACGATCTCGAGCTGGCGCTGTTCCCGGATGAGACCGGCGGGCTGTCGCTGGAGATCCTCGCCAACAAGGCCCGGTACGACGAAGCCGAGCTCCGTCGCCACATGGCGCGACTGACCGCGCTGCTGGCGCAGTTCGCCGCCGATCCGGCGCTGCGCTGCGGCGAAGCAGAGATGCTCTCCGCCGACGAGCTGGCCCGGCTGGCGGCGGTCAACGATACCGCTGTGCCGCTGCCTGCCACCACCCTCAGCGCGCTGGTGGCCGACCAGGCGCGGAAGACCCCGGATGCGCCGGCGCTGGCGGACGCCCGCTGGCAGTTCAGCTATCGCGAGATGCGTCAGCAGGTGGTGGCGCTCGCGCAGCTGCTGCGTCAGCGCGGCGTGAAGCCTGGGGACAGCGTGGCGGTGGCCCTGCCGCGCTCGGTGTTCCTGACCCTGGCGCTGCACGGCATTGTCGAAGCGGGGGCCGCCTGGCTGCCGCTGGACACCGGCTACCCGGACGACCGCCTGCGGATGATGCTGGAAGACGCCCGGCCGTCGCTGCTGATCGCCACGGAGGACCAGCTGGCCCGCTTCAGCGATATTCCGGGGCTGGAAAGCCTCTGCTACCAGCAGCCGCTGGCCGCCGGGGATGACGCGCCGCTGGCGCTGTCAAAACCAGACCATACCGCCTACATCATCTTTACCTCCGGCTCCACCGGGCGGCCGAAAGGGGTGATGGTCGGCCAGACCGCCATCGTCAACCGCCTGCTGTGGATGCAGGATCGCTATCCGTTATCTGCCGACGACGTGGTGGCGCAGAAAACGCCGTGCAGTTTCGACGTGTCGGTGTGGGAATTCTGGTGGCCGTTTATCGCCGGCGCGCAGCTGGTGATGGCCGAGCCGGAGGCGCACCGCGACCCGCAGGCGATGCAGCAGTTCTTCGCCCGCTACGGCGTGACCACCACCCACTTTGTGCCGTCGATGCTGGCGGCGTTTGTCGCCTCGCTGGATGCCGACAGCGTCGCTGCCTGCCGCACGCTGCGGCGGGTATTCTGCAGCGGCGAAGCGCTGCCGACGGAATTGTGCCGCGAGTGGGAGCGCTTAACCGGCGCGCCGCTGCATAACCTGTACGGCCCGACGGAGGCGGCGGTGGACGTCAGCTGGTACCCGGCCTGCGGATCTGAGCTGGCGGCGGTGACCGGCAGCAGCGTGCCGATTGGCTGGCCGGTGTGGAACACCGGGCTGCGCATTCTCGATGCCGCGATGCGCCCGGTGCCGCCGGGGGTGGCGGGGGATCTTTATCTCACCGGCATCCAGCTGGCGCAGGGCTATCTGGGGCGCCCGGATCTCACCGCCAGCCGCTTTATCGCCGACCCGTTTGCCCCCGGCGAGCGGATGTATCGCACCGGCGACGTGGCGCGCTGGCTGACGAACGGCGCGGTGGAGTACCTTGGCCGCAGCGACGATCAGCTGAAGATCCGCGGGCAGCGCATCGAGCTTGGCGAGATTGATCGGGTGATGTCGGCCCTGCCGGACGTGGGGCAGGCGGTGAGTCACGCCTGCGTCTTCAACCAGGCGGCGGCGACCGGCGGTGATGCCCGACAGCTGGTGGGCTATCTGGTCTCTGACTCCGGCCTGCCGCTGGATACCGCGGCGCTGAAAGCGCGGCTGGCGGAACAGCTGCCGCCGCATATGGTGCCGGTGGTGCTGATGCAGCTCGCTGAGCTGCCGCTGAGCGCCAACGGCAAACTGGACCGCAAAGCGCTGCCGCTGCCGACCCTCGGCGGCGAGCGCAGCGGCCGGCCGCCGGAGCCCGGCATGGAAACTCTTGTCGCCGCCGCCTTCAGCCAGCTGCTGGGCTGCGAGGTGAACGATATCGACGCCGATTTCTTCGCCCTTGGCGGTCATTCGCTGCTGGCGATGCGCCTGGCGGCACAGCTCAGCCGCCAGCTGGCGCGGCAGGTGACCCCGGGGCAGGTGATGGTGGCCTCGACGGTGGGCAAACTGAGCGCGCTGCTGGCTGCCGATCTCAGCGATGAGCAGGCCCAGCGCCTGGGGCTGGATACGCTTCTGCCGCTGCGCGAGAGCGACGGCCCGACGCTGTTCTGCTTCCATCCCGCCTCCGGCTTCGCCTGGCAGTTCAGCGTGCTGGCGCGCTATCTCAGCCCGCGCTGGTCGATTACCGGTATTCAGTCGCCGCGCCCGCAGGGGCCGATGGCCAGCGCCGCCAGCCTCGACGAGGTGTGCGAGCATCATCTGCGCACGCTGCTGGCGCAGCAGCCGCACGGCCCTTATTACCTGTTCGGGTATTCGCTGGGCGGCACCTTAGCCCAGGGGATTGCCGCCCGCTTGCGCCAGCGCGGCGAAGCGGTGGCCTTCCTCGGCCTGCTGGATACCTGGCCGCCGGAGACGCAAAACTGGGCAGAGAAAGAGGCCAACGGGCTGGATCCCGAGGTACTGGCGGAGATCGACCGCGAGCGCGAAGCGTTCCTCGCCGCCCAGCAGGGGCAAGCCTCCGGCGAGCTGTTCAGCGCCATCGAAGGCAACTATGCCGATGCGGTGCGGCTGTTAACCACCGCGCATAGCGCGAAGTTTGACGGCAAGGCGACGCTGTTCGTGGCGGAGAAGACGCGGCAGGAGGGGATGGATCCGCAGGTCGTATGGGGCCCGTGGGTGGGGGAACTGGAGGTGTTCAGCCAGAACTGCGCCCACGTCGATATCATCTCCCCGCAGGCCTTTGAGGCCATCGGTCCGGTGGTCAGGGAGATTCTGGGGTAACGGTTGAGTTCGGGCTACAGCAGGTAGCCCGGCTCAGCGTAGCGCAAGCCGGGGAAAGAGGAGATTACCGGCGGCCCAGCGGGACCACCAGCGGCGTATGCGCCACCGGATCTTCAATGATCGTGCAGCGCAGACCGTAAATCCGTTCAATCAGATCGGCGGTGACGATCTCCTTCGGCGCCCCCTCGGCGACGATCCTGCCGTCGCGCAGGGCGATCAGGTGGGTGGCGTAGCGGCAGGCCTGGTTAAGATCGTGCAGCACCGCCGCCAGGGTATAGCCCTTCTCGCGATTCAGCTCACTCAACAGTTCCAGCAGGTCGATCTGATGGCTGATGTCCAGCCAGGTGGTCGGCTCATCCAGCAGCATAATCGCCGTTTCCTGGGCCAGCACCATCGCAATCCACGCCCGCTGCCGCTGGCCGCCGGAAAGCGTGTCGACGCTCTGCAGCGCCAGATCGCTGATCCCGGTCGCCCGCATCGCCTTGTTCACCGCCTCTTCATCTTCTTTGCGCCAGCGGGTAAACAGCGGCTGGTGCGGATAGCGCCCGCGGGCCACCAGCTCCTGCACCGTGATATCGCCAGGGGTGGTGGCATTCTGCGCCAGCAGCCCGATGCGGCGGGCAACCTCTTTACTGGCGTACTGCTGGATCTGCGCGCCGTCGAGCCAGACGTGGCCGCTGGCGGGCGTCATCAGGCGACTGAGGGTGCGCAATAGCGTCGACTTGCCGCAGCCGTTGGGGCCGATAATGGCGGTGAAGTGACCGTCAGGGATGGTCACGTTCAGCGACTCGGCGATGGTCTTGTTCCCGTAGGCCAGGGTTAACTGCTCGCCGCGCAAACGGGAGGGGACAGCACTCATTTTTTGCGGGACTCCTGAATCAACAATGCAATAAGGTAAATACCGCCGAGGCTGACGGTTAACACGCCAACCGGCAGCTGCCACGGCATAAACAGCCGTTGGGCGCCGTAATCGGCCAGCGCCAGCAGCAGCGCGCCGCACAGGGCCGACTGGGTCAGTCCCCAGCGGGCCGTGCCGCTCAGGCGGCGGGCGATATGCGGCGCCACCAGCGCGATAAATGAGATCGGCCCGGCCAGCGCCGTCGAGGCGGCGGTGAGCACCACCGCCACCAGCATCAGCAGCAGGCGCGAACGCTCGACCTGCACCCCCAGCGCGCAGGCGGTATCGTCGCCCATCTCCAGCAGCCGCATCCGGCGAACCAGCAGGGCGCTGCCCACCAGCATCAACAGGATCAGCGGCGCCGACGGCCAGGTTTTACCCCAGGTCAGGCCGTTAAGCGATCCGGCGTTCCACAGGCCCGCAGAAAGGGCGGTCTCCAGCGAGGCGCGCAGCAGCAGCCAGGTGTTGAATGCCACCAGCATGGCGCGCACGCCGATGCCGATAATGATCAGGCGGAAGGTTTCGATCCCGTTGCGCCAGGCCAGCAGCCAGACCACCAGCGAGGTCAGCACCCCGCCGGCCATCGCCGCCAGGGCGATCGCCGTCAGGTTCTGGCCGAAGAGGACCATCGCCACCAGCACGCCGCTCCAGGCGCCGGTGTTAAAGCCCATCACGTCCGGGCTGCCGAGCGGGTTACGGGTCAGCGACTGGAAAATGGCGCCGCTGACGCCGAGCGCGGCGCCGATGAGCAGCGCCATTAACACCCGCGGCAGCCGCCATTCGTTCACCACCATCGCGACGTTGCGCGGCGCATCGCCGAACAGCGCCGAGAACACCTGGTCAATCGTCAGGGGCACCGGGCCTTGCGCCAGCCCGAGCAGGGAAATCAGCAGGCTGGCGGCCATTAGCAGCAGACAGCTGGCTATCAGGCGGCGGGACGGGGCAATCACAGGCCACCTCCCCGCGGCTGGCGGCGCACCAGCCAGATCAGCACCGGCGCGCCGAGAAAGGCGCTCACCACCGATACCCGCAGTTCGCCGGGCACCAGCAGGCGGCCAATCACGTCGGCAAACAGCAGCAGGGCCGGGGTGGCGAGCAGGGTGACCGGCAGCGACCAGCGATGATCGGCCCCCACCAGCCAGCGCGCCATATGCGGCATCATCAGGCCGATAAAGGCGATGGGGCCGACGACGGCGGTGGCGCTGCCGCACAGGACGGTGATGACGATCAGGCCGATCAGCTGGGTGCGGGCGACGCGGCTGCCGAGGGCGGTGGCGGTATCGTTGCCCAGGCTCAGGCTGTTCAGCGCCCGGCTCAGCAGCAGAGCGGCGATCCCCGCCACCACTACCGGCAGCAGGACAATTTTCAGCGTTTGCAGGGTGCGGATATCCAGCGAACCGGCCTGCCAGAAGCGTAGCTGATCGTAGACGTCCGGGTTGAGCAGGGCGATGCCGTTGGACAGCCCCTCGAGTACCGCCGCAAGGGCGACCCCGGCGAGAGTGAGGCGCACCGGGCTCAGCTGACCGCCGCCCTGGCTGCCGGTAAAGGCTACCAGCAGCGAGGCGCAGAGCGCGCCGCAGAATGCCAGCAGCAGCTGCTCCTGCGGGGAAGTGATCCCAAACAGCGCCGCGCCGAGGACGATGGCGAAGCTGGCGCCGGAGTTGACCCCCAGCAGGCCGGGGTCGGCCAGCGGGTTGCGGGTGAGCGTCTGCATCAGCGCGCCGGCGAGGCCGAGGGCGACGCCGGCCAGCAGACCGGCCAGAGTGCGCGGCAGGCGCGCGTCCAGCACGATAGTGCAATCAGCGCTTTGACAGGTTCCGCTGAAGGCGGTGAATACCGTGCCGATCGGCAACGATTTGGCGCCGATGGTCAGGCTAAGCGCGGCGGCTAAGGCGAGTAATAGCAACAATCCGGGCACGGCGACAGAGCGTACCGCGGTCGTAGAAAACGACATAACTGACATCCCTGATATGATAATGATAGTAATTATCGTTATCGATTTTATTCAGCTATGGTAGCATGACCCACAGTAAAAAGGGTATTAAAAATAACGACAAGGCGCTGTAATGAACCGACAATCCTGGCTGCTCAATCTCAGCCTGCTGAAAACTCACCCGGCGTTTCGCGCCGTTTTTATCGCTCGCTTTATCTCTATTCTGTCGCTTGGCCTGCTGGGCGTGGCCATTCCGGTGCAGATCCAGATGATGACCCATTCGACCTGGCAGGTCGGGCTGTCGGTGACGCTGACCGGGGCGTCGATGTTTGTTGGTCTGATGGTGGGGGGCGTGCTGGCTGACCGCTATGAACGTAAACGCCTGATCCTGCTGGCGCGCGGCACCTGCGGCGTGGGCTTTGTCGGCCTGTGTCTGAACGCCCTGTTGCCGGAGCCGTCGCTGGCGGCGATCTACCTGCTGGGGATCTGGGACGGGTTCTTCGCCTCGCTGGGGGTGACCGCGCTGCTGGCGGCGACCCCGGCGCTGGTGGGGCGGGAAAACCTGATGCAGGCCGGGGCCATCACCATGTTGACGGTGCGCCTTGGCTCGGTGATTTCGCCGATGATCGGCGGCCTGCTGCTGGCCACCGGCGGCGTGGCGTGGAACTTCGGCCTGGCGGCGGCGGGGACCTTTATCACCACCTTAACCCTGCTGCGTCTGCCGCAGCTGCCGCCGCCTCCGCAGCCGCGCGAGCATCCGCTGCGCTCCCTGCTGGCGGGGCTGACCTTCCTCTGCCGGAGCCCGCTTATCGGCGGGATTGCGCTGCTTGGCGGTCTGCTGACCATGGCCAGCGCGGTGCGGGTGCTCTATCCGGCGCTGGCCGGTAGCTGGCAGATGTCGGCCGGACAGATTGGCCTGCTGTACGCCGCTATTCCGCTCGGTGCGGCGCTGGGGGCGTTGACCAGCGGCCAGCTGGCCCAGACGGTGCGGCCGGGCGCGCTGATGCTGGCGACGACGGTGGGATCGTTTGTCGCCATTGCGCTGTTCAGCCTGATGCCGCACTGGGCATTGGGCGCGCTGTGCCTGGCGCTGTTTGGCTGGCTGAGCGCTATTAGCTCGCTGCTGCAGTACACCCTGATTCAGACCCAGACGCCGGAACATATGCTCGGGCGGATTAACGGTCTGTGGACCGCGCAAAACGTCACCGGCGACGCCATCGGCGCGGCGCTGCTCGGCGGCTTAGGGGCGGTGATGACGCCGGCGGCATCCGCCAGCGCCAGCGGCTGGGCGCTGGCGCTTGTCGGTGTGCTGCTGGTTGGGCTGCTACGCGAGCTGCGCCGTTTCCAGCGCCCGGAAATTGTCAACGAAAGTTAAGTCGGGTGCGCTTGCCCGGTGGCGGCTGCGCCTTACCGGGCCTACGGTCTGGACTGGGGGACGCTGGCATTGTAGGCCGGGCAAGCGCAGCGCCGCCCGGCAAGGTGTGCAGGCCGAGTGCCCGTCCTGATGGCGCAGCCCGCGTTAGCCGAACAGGCTGGAGAGACGCTGGAGCACCAGCAGAGCGCTGTAGTAGTCAAGGCGGAAGGTCTCGGTGCCCAGCGGGTAGACGCGTTTGCCTGCGACCGCCGGGAGATGCGCCAGCAGCGGGTTAGCGTAGATGGCATCCGCATCTTTCTGGTCGCCGGCGAACAGGAACAGGCTCTGGCCGTTCAGACCGGCCGCGAGGTTCTCCCCGCCCAGCTGCACGATATCGTGGCGTTTACCCTGGCTATGGCTGGCGGGCAGGCCGCCCGGCAGCGTCGCCAGGCTAAAGCCCAGCTGTTCGAGCATCTGCCCCTGAGCCGATTCCGGCGTCCAGATATTGGCGCTGTGCGCGGCGGCGGTATAGACCAGGGCGGTCACCGGCTGCGGCGGCAGTTTCATTTTTTCTTTTAACGAAACGAGCTGTTTATTGAAGTCGGCAATGCGCGCGCTGGCCTGTTGTTCATGACCGGTGATCTGCCCCAGCTGGGTGAGCAGGGTTTGCCAGCTTTTATCGTCATAGTTGATGACCAGCGTCGGGGCGATGGTTTTAAGCTGATCGTACAGCGGCAGGGCGGAGTCGCCGCCGGTCGCGCTCACCAGGATCAGATCCGGCATCTGGGCGGCCACCGCTTCGGCGCTTGGTTCGCCGATGTACAGCCGCGCCAGCTTGCGGGCTTTGGCAACCTCGCTCCACTGGCGCAGAAAGCCCTGGCTATCGGCGACGCGGTTGTTCGGCGTGGTCGCGCCGCTGGCGACCACCGGAGCGTCAATCGCCAGCAGCGAACCGGTAAGCGTCACGCTGGTGGAGACAATGCGCAGCGGCTGACTCGGCAGGGTATGCGTCCCGTAGCTGTCGGTGACCTGGCGCGGCCAGTCCGCCGCCTGGGCTGAGGTAATTCCTAAAAGCAACAGCATGCCGGTCAGCGCACCGCGGCGGCAGAAAGAAAAGAAGTTCACGTCATCGCATCCTGATTTGAAAGGTGATAAATGCGTCTCATTTTCAACTTTGTGCCAGCAGGATGCAAGCCAAAGTGGCGGCGCCATGACGTAACGCGGTTGACATGGCGGGCAATACCTTTTAGGTTAGCCAACCAAAATATAAATGATAATTATTCTTAATATCTTTATCGTTTTTGGAGGATGATATGGAAACGTCACTGGCTGAGGATGTAAAGAAACCGACCCGGACCCTGTCGCCGGACAGCTTCTTCTTTATGTCGCCGTACCGCAGTTTTACCACTTCAGGCTGCTTCCGTCGCTTCTCACAGCCCGCCGTTGGCGGCGATGCGCTGAACGGCGAGTTCCAGCAGCAGATGGCGGCCGCCTTTGCCGAGGCCCGGGCGGCGGGGATCCGCAAGCCGGTGATGGTCGGGGCTATCCCGTTCGACACCTGTCAGCCTTCCGAGCTCTATATCCCCGAGCGCTGGGAAGCGTTCTCTCGCCCGGAAAAGCAGCGTTCCGCCCGCTATGCCGCGCCGCTGGAGGCGATGGAGGTGGTGGAGCGTCGGGAGATCCCGGAGCAGGACGCGTTTTTAGCCATGGTGGAACGCGCCGCCGCGCTGACCGCCACCCCGGAAGTCGACAAAGTGGTGCTATCAAGGCTTATCGATATTACCACCCGCGACCGCGTCGACAGCGGCGCGCTGATGGAGCGACTGATCGCCCAGAACCCCGCCAGCTTTAACTTCCACGTGCCGCTCTCCGACGGCGGCGTGCTGCTGGGCGCCAGCCCGGAGCTGCTGCTGCGTAAAGAAGGACAGCACTTCAGCTCTCTGCCGCTGGCCGGCTCCGCCCGTCGCCAGCCGGACGATGTGCTGGACCGGGAAGCAGGCAACAGGCTGTTGGCCTCCGGCAAAGATCGCCACGAGCACGAGCTGGTGACCCAGGCGATGAAGAGCGTGCTGGGCCCGCGCAGCAGTCAGCTGTCGCTACCGGAGTCGCCGCAGCTGATTACCACCCCGACGCTCTGGCATCTGGCGACGCCGATCGCAGGCACCGCGCTGGCGGAAGAAAACGCCATGTCGCTGGCCTGTCTGCTGCACCCGACGCCGGCGCTGAGCGGTTTCCCGCATCAGGCGGCGAAGCGCCTGATTGCTGAACTGGAACCCTTCGATCGCCAGCTGTTCGGCGGCATCGTCGGCTGGTGCGATGACGAAGGCAACGGCGAGTGGGTGGTGACTATCCGCTGCGCGCGTCTGCAGCAGCGTACGCTGCGCCTGTTTGCCGGCGCGGGCATTGTTCCGGCCTCCTCGCCGCTGGGCGAATGGCGCGAAACCGGCGTCAAACTGACCACCATGCTTAACGTATTTGGCTTGAACTAAGAGGCAAGGATGATTGCATTTACCCGTTGGCCGGAAGAGTTTGCGGCCCGCTATCGTCAAAAAGGCTACTGGCAGGATCTGCCGTTAACCAATCTGATCACCCGTCACGCGGAAAACGACGCCGTGGCGATTATCGATGGCGAGCGGCAGATTAGCTACCGCCAGTTTAACCAGCTGGTGGACAACCTCGCCTGCTCGCTGCAGCGCCAGGGACTGAAGCGCGGGGAGACCGCGCTGGTGCAGTTGGGCAATGTCGCCGAGTTTTACATGACCTTCTTTGCGCTGCTGCGCATCGGCGTCGCGCCAGTGAACGCTTTGTTCAGCCACCAGCGCAGCGAACTTAACGCCTACGCTGCGCAGATTAAACCGGCGCTGCTGATTGCCGATCGCGAGCACGCGCTGTTTGCTGACGATAGCTTTCTCCACGCGTTTATCGCGGAACATCCTTCCCTGCGCGTCGCACTGTTGCGTAACGACGGCGGCGAGCGCGATCTGGCGACGGAGATTAACCGCCCGGCGGATAACTTTATCGCCAATCCAACCCCTGCCGACGAAGTGGCCTTTTTCCAGCTCTCCGGCGGCAGCACCGGGACGCCGAAGCTTATCCCACGCACCCATAACGATTACGACTACAGTATCCGCCGCAGCAACGAGATCTGTGGGATTAACGCTGAAACGCGCTACCTCAACGCGCTGCCGGCGGCGCATAACTATGCGATGAGTTCCCCGGGTTCGCTCGGCGTCTTCCTCGCCGGCGGGCGGGTGATCCTCGCCGCTGACCCGAGCGCCACGCTCTGTTTCCCGCTGATCGAAAAACATCAGATCAACGTTGCCTCGCTGGTGCCGCCGGCGGTCAGCCTGTGGCTGCAGGCGATTCACGAATGGGGCAGCAACGCCCAGCTGCAATCGCTGCAGCTGTTGCAGGTCGGCGGCGCGCGCCTGTCAGCGACCCTCGCCGCGCGCATTCCGGCGGAAATCGGCTGCCAGCTGCAGCAGGTGTTCGGCATGGCGGAGGGGCTGGTGAATTACACCCGCCTTAACGATAGCCCGGAGCGGATCATCAATACCCAGGGCTGTCCGATGTGCCCGGACGATGAAGTGTGGGTAGCGGATGCCGACGGCAACCCGCTGCCGCGCGGCGAAGTGGGCCGCCTGATGACCCGCGGGCCGTACACTTTCCGCGGCTACTACAACAGCCCGCAGCATAACGCGGAAGCCTTTGACGCCGAGGGGTTTTATTGCTCCGGCGATCTGATTTCGATCGACGAAGATGGGTATATCACCGTCCAGGGCCGGGAAAAAGATCAGATCAACCGCGGCGGCGAGAAGATCGCCGCTGAAGAGATCGAAAACCTGCTGCTGCGCCATGAGGCGGTGATCCACGCCGCGCTGGTCAGCATCGAAGACAATCTGCTGGGCGAGAAAAGCTGCGCTTATCTGGTGGTGACCTCGCCGCTGCGCGCCGTCGCCGTGCGCCGCTTCCTGCGCGAGCAGGGGGTGGCGGAATTTAAACTGCCGGACCGCGTGGAGTGCGTTGCCGCGCTGCCGCTGACGCCGGTGGGCAAAGTCGATAAAAAACAATTACGTCAGTGGCTGGCCGAAGGCAAGCTGGGCTGAAGGAGAACAGAGAATGGCAATCCCTAAATTACAGGCATATGCGCTGCCGGAAGCCAGCGATATCCCGGCGAACAAGGTCAACTGGGCCTTTGAGCCGTCGCGCGCCGCGCTGCTGATCCACGATATGCAGGAGTATTTCCTCAACTTCTGGGGCGAAAACAGCGCGATGATGGAGAAAGTGGTGGCTAATATCGCCGCCCTGCGCGACTTCTGCAAACAGAACGGCATTCCGGTGTACTACACCGCCCAGCCGAAAGAGCAGAGCGATGAAGACCGCGCCCTGCTGAATGATATGTGGGGGCCGGGTCTGACCCGCTCGCCGGAGCAGCAGCAGGTGATTGCCGCGCTGGCGCCGGATGAAGACGATACCGTGCTGGTGAAATGGCGCTACAGCGCGTTTCATCGCTCGCCGCTGGAGGAGATGCTGAAAGAGACCGGCCGCGATCAGCTGATCATCACCGGCGTTTACGCCCATATCGGCTGCATGACCACCGCCACCGATGCTTTTATGCGCGATATCAAACCGTTCTTTGTCGCCGACGCGCTGGCAGATTTCAGCCGTGAAGAGCACCTGATGGCGCTGAAATACGTCGCCGGCCGCTCCGGCCGCGTGGTGATGACCGAAGAGCTGCTGCCGCTCCCAGCCTCCAAAGCGGCGCTGCGCGCGCTGATCCTGCCGCTGCTCGACGAATCCGATGAACCGCTGGATGATGAAAACCTGATCGACTACGGTCTGGATTCGGTGCGGATGATGGCCCTGGCCGCCCGCTGGCGCAAAGTGCACGGCGATATCGACTTCGTGATGCTGGCGAAAAACCCGACCATCGACGCCTGGTGGGCGCTGCTCACCCGCGAGGTGCAATAATGGCGGCGCTGGATTTTCGCGGTCAGACCGTGTGGGTGACCGGCGCAGGTAAAGGGATTGGCTATGCCACCGCGCTGGCTTTCGTCGAGGCCGGGGCCAACGTCACCGGGTTCGACCTCGCCTTTGACGGCGAAAGCTACCCGTTTGCCACCGAAACGCTGGACGTCGCCGATGCCGACCAGGTACGCGAGGCATGCAGCCGGCTGTTGGCGAACACCGAGCGTTTAGATGTGCTGGTGAACGCCGCCGGGATCCTGCGCATGGGCGCTACCGACCAGCTGAGCGCGGAAGACTGGCAGCAGACCTTCGCGGTCAACGTCGGCGGGGCGTTCAACCTGTTTCAGCAGACGATGGCCCAGTTCCGTCGCCAGCGGGGCGGGGCGATCGTCACCGTCGCCTCCGATGCTGCGCACACGCCGCGCATCGGCATGAGCGCCTATGGCGCCTCGAAGGCGGCGCTGAAAAGCCTGGCGCTGACCGTCGGCCTTGAGCTGGCGGGCAGCGGGGTGCGCTGTAATCTGGTGTCGCCGGGCTCCACCGATACCGATATGCAGCGCACCCTGTGGGTCAGCGACGATGCAGAGCAGCAGCGGATCCGCGGCTTCGGCGAGCAGTTTAAGCTCGGCATCCCGCTGGGTAAAATCGCCCGCCCGCAGGAGATCGCCAATACCATTCTGTTCCTCGCCTCTTCTCACGCCAGCCATATCACCCTGCAGGATATCGTGGTTGATGGCGGCTCGACGCTGGGGGCGTAAATGGCCTGGAAGCGAGAGCTTACGCTGGCGGCGCTGAACGCCAGCAGCGAAAATACCATGGTGGCGCATCTTGGCATCATCTACACCCGACTGGAAGAGGGGCTGCTGGAGGCGGAGATGCCGGTGGATGCGCGCACGCATCAGCCGTTTGGCCTGCTGCACGGCGGCGCTTCCGCGGCGCTGGCGGAGACGCTGGGCTCGATGGCCGGTTGGCTGATGACCGAAGAAGGGCAGTGCGTCGTCGGGACTGAGCTTAACGCCAGCCATCACCGGGCCGTCTCCAGCGGGAAAGTGCGCGGCGAGTGCCGTCCGCTGCATCTTGGTCGCCAGAGCCAGAGCTGGGAGATTGTGGTGTATGACGAGAAGGGGCGGCGCTGTTGCACCTGTCGTCTGGGCACCGCGGTGCTGGGCTAAGAAGCCGCTGTTTCCCCGGCTTGCGCTACGCTTAGCCGGGCTACGTATCGGCGCAATGGGGTAGCCCGGATAAGGCGCAGCGCGCCGCCATCCGGGAGTTTCCCTGCTCGCATTGCGCTTAGCAGGACTACGGATCTGTAGGTCGGGTAAGGCGTTAGCCGCCACCCGACAAAAAAACGGCACCGTTCACGGTAACCCTTTCATTCATTTTCCTGCCTTAAGTGATCTCGCTAGCAATGTGAGACAAATCTCTGTGGGTGTACGGCATCTGCGATGTTTCGGTGTTGTTAAATTCTGCGTTGTGATCTAGAAACAAAATGTAACATCCTGATTACCCTACCGGTGGACCACAACAATGAATAATTCAGGGAAATACCTTATCTGGGCGCTGCTCTCCGTCATCGGAGCCTTCGCCCTCGGCTATATCGCTTTAAACCGGGGTGAGCAGATAAACGCGCTGTGGATTGTCGTCGCCGCGGTCTGCGTTTATTTGATCGCGTATCGTTTCTACGGCCTGTATATCGCTAAAACCGTGCTCGGCGTTGACCCGACGCGGATGACGCCCGCGGTGCGGCATAACGATGGCCTCGACTACGTTCCAACCGACAAAAAAGTGCTGTTCGGTCACCATTTTGCCGCCATTGCCGGCGCGGGGCCGCTGGTGGGCCCGGTGCTCGCCGCGCAGATGGGCTACCTGCCGGGGATGATCTGGATCCTCGCCGGCGTGGTGCTGGCTGGGGCGGTACAGGACTTTATGGTGCTGTTTGTTTCGACCCGCCGCGATGGCCGTTCGCTTGGCGAACTGGTTAAAGAGGAGATGGGACCGACCGCTGGCGTCCTGGCGCTGGTGGCCTGCTTTATGATCATGGTGATCATCCTCGCGGTCCTGGCGATGATTGTGGTGAAAGCGCTGACCCACAGTCCGTGGGGGACATACACCGTCGCCTTTACCATTCCGCTGGCGATCTTTATGGGCATCTACATCCGCTATCTGCGTCCGGGACGCATCGGCGAGGTGTCGGTGATAGGCCTGGTGATGCTGGTGTTCGCCATCATCTCCGGCGGCTGGGTGGCGGAAAGCCCGACCTGGGCGCCGTGGTTTGATTACACCGGCGTACAGCTGACCTGGATCCTGGTGGGCTACGGATTTGTGGCTGCGGTACTGCCGGTCTGGCTGCTGCTGGCTCCGCGCGATTATCTCTCCACCTTCCTGAAAATCGGCACCATCGTGGGGCTGGCGATTGGCATCCTGATTATGCGCCCGACCCTGACGATGCCGGCGCTGACCAAGTTCGTCGATGGTACCGGCCCGGTATGGACCGGCAACCTGTTCCCGTTCCTGTTTATCACCATCGCCTGCGGCGCGGTCTCCGGCTTCCATGCGCTGATCTCCTCCGGCACCACGCCGAAAATGTTGGCCAACGAAAGCCAGGCCTGCTTTATCGGCTACGGCGGCATGTTGATGGAATCCTTCGTCGCTATTATGGCGCTGGTGGCGGCCTGTATTATCGATCCGGGCGTCTACTTCGCGATGAACAGCCCGATGGCGGTGCTGGCGCCGGCGGGGACGACTGACGTCGTGGCCTCGGCGGCGCAGGTGGTGAGCGGCTGGGGCTTTAGCATTACGCCTGATACGCTGCATCAAATCGCCAGCGAGGTCGGCGAACAGTCGATTATCTCCCGCGCCGGCGGCGCGCCAACGCTGGCGGTGGGGATGGCCTACATCCTGCACGGCTCGCTGGGCGGACTGATGGATGTCTCGTTCTGGTACCACTTCGCCATTCTGTTTGAGGCGCTGTTTATCCTGACGGCGGTTGACGCCGGCACCCGCGCGGCGCGCTTTATGCTGCAGGATCTGCTGGGCGTGATTAGCCCGGGGCTGAAAAAAACCAGCTCGCTACCGGCCAACCTGCTGGCGACCGCGCTGTGCGTGCTGGCTTGGGGCTACTTCCTGCATCAGGGGGTGGTCGATCCGCTGGGCGGGATTAACACCCTATGGCCGCTGTTCGGTATTGCCAACCAGATGCTGGCGGGGATGGCGCTGATGCTCTGCGCGGTGGTCCTGTTCAAGATGAAACGCCAGCGCTACGCGTGGGTGGCGCTGCTGCCGACCAGCTGGCTGCTGATCTGTACGTTGACCGCCGGCTGGCAGAAGTCGTTTAGCCCGGACACCAAAGTCGGTTTCCTGGCCATCGCCAATAAATTCCAGACGATGATCGACAGCGGCAACATTCCGCCGCAATATACCGAATCACAGCTGGCGCAGCTGGTGTTTAATAACCGTCTCGATGCCGGACTGACCATCTTCTTTATGATCGTGGTGGTGGTGCTGGCGCTGTTCTCGATTAAAACCGCGCTGGCGGCGCTGAAAGAGGATAAACCGACGGCGAAAGAGACGCCGTATGAGCCAATGCCTGAAAACCTGGACGCGATTGAGACCCAGGCGAAAGGGGCGCATTAACCGGTGTGCCGGGTGGCGGCTTCGCCTTACCCGGCCTACATTTCCGATCCTCCCTCTCCCTTTGGGAGAGGCTCGGGGTGAGGGATACAAAAGAGAAATGACTTATGTTTGACACCCTTTCCAAAGCAGGTAAGTACCTGGGCCAGGCGGCGAAGATGATGATCGGCGTGCCGGATTACGATAACTACGTCGAGCACATGCGAATAACCCACCCGGATCAGACGCCGATGACTTATGAAGAGTTCTTTCGCGAACGCCAGGACGCGCGCTACGGCGGCAAGGGCGGGGCGAAGTGCTGCTAGCAAAAAGCTTTTTTACGCCGTTTCACCCTGCGCCAGCTGCTGTTTGATGCCTTCGTAGTACTTATCGTTGATCACGTATTTTTTCATAAACAGGCCGACTATCAGGTTAAATACGGAAGGGATAAGCGTCATCATCAACGTAATGCCCAGCAGCGATGACGGCGACTGCTTGACGTCCGCCTGGTAGCCGAAGAAGCTCAGCGAAAAGCCCATAAAGCCACCTGCCAGCCCCATCCCTAGCTTCTGGAAGAAGAGGATCCCACCAAACGCTAGCCCGGAAACGCGGGTACCGGTTTTCACCTCACCATAGTCCACTGCTTCCGCAATTGATGCCCAGTACACCGGAAGCTGCATGTCGCCCAATAGCGTAATGATGAAAAAGAAAACAAATGCCAGATAAATGTTCTGCTCGCCAACGACGAAGTACATGGCAACTCCTGCGACGAAGGTCAGCAGCTGGGTGTAACGGAACATTTTGATTTTGTCGTAGTAGCGGGTAATGGTCCCGGCCAGCAGCATCGCCATAACGGACGCCACGACGCCGGTGGTCAGGAATGGCGAAATCAGCTCGTTGCCGCCGTGCAGATAGTACTTGGCGTAATAAGCCGCAACCGAGTTACGTACGATGCCGCCAAACATGATTAACGCTATCGATACGCCGAGGATCAACCACTGGTCATTCTTCATCAGATTCTTGAACTGAGTTGGAAAGTGGATGTGCTCGGTTTTATGCGTAATGCGCTCTTTTACGCTGAAGAAACAGCAAATACACAACAGCGTCGACACAATCCCCATGGAGCCCATCGCCAGCTGGTAGCCGCTGGCCAAGTTTTTTTTGCCAAAGTACAGCGCCGCCATCGGTACGATGATGGTGACTAAAAACATGGCGATTTTGGTCATCACAAAGCGATAGCTGTTGGCACTCAGACGTTCTTTAGGATCGTTGGTGATGACGCCGATGAGTGAAACGTAAGGGATTGAGATAAACGTATAGGTTAGCGTCAGCGCGATGTAGGAGCCCCAGGCCCAGATTAGCTTGCCGGTGTAGTCAAAGTTTGGCGTGGTGAACATCATCCAGATGGTTATTCCGAAGGGGATAGAGAAAAAAAGCAGATACGGACGGTATCTTCCCCAGCGACTCTCTGTTTTGTCGGTCATCATGCCAATCAACGGGTCGATCACCGCATCGATAAAGCGTACGCCAATCAGCAGAATCCCCAAATCGCCAGGAGTCAGGCCGTAAACGTCCGTATAGAAATAGGTAATAATCATCGCCATCGACATCATGACGATAGCGATAGCCATATCGCCAGCACCAAAGCCGATCTTTTCCCCGATTGATAGTTTCATAGTCTCACATGTCCTGATACGAGAGTGTTTGAGGCGTCGCCGCAGTTCATTAAAAGTAATATCACTAAATTGGTATCTACCACAATGAAAATAAGCGTCTTTTGAGGTGTCGATTGGATATTTTGTAAAACATTGATATTTATTATTTTATTTAATTTTATTTTGATGCCAATCACAAAATTGTGCGCTTTTAATTCTTGTTGTTTCCGAATGGTGGTTTTATTGGTATCTACCAATTTTGATTTTCAGTGTGATATTAATGATATGAGAGTCTGATTCTGCTAGCGCAAAATCAGTAGCCGGTCAGTTAGCCGGATCTGGCTCTTAACTATATGACTATTAATGGAATTTATATGGCTTCAGTTGGATGTGATTCGGTGGTTTATAACAAAATTCTGGGAGCGCTGGCGTGTGCCGGTATGGGAGATGCGCTTGGGGCATCAACGGAGCTGTACAGTATCGATGAGATTAAGCAGAAATGGGGCGGTTGGTTAGACAAGTTTGTAGAACCGCCGGAAGACACCTTTGCTGGCTCATTAAAAGGCGTTGCTGGTTTAATCACCGATGATTCAAGCCAGATGTATGTTTTTGCGGAAGCCCTGATTACTGCGGGGTACGGGCAATTTACCAACGAAAACTGGAAAACAGCTTTGCTGCGCTGGGCAGATATGATGCCTTACGCCATGTACAAAGGACCGACGACGGAACAGGTCGTTAAAGCGCTGCGCGAGGGTTACCCGACCAACACCATCGGTCGCATTGGCACCTCCACCCGTCAGGCGCCGAACGTGGGGACCACTAACGGCGCGGGAATGCGCGTGGCTCCCGCTGGATTGATCTATCCGGGTCAGCTCACTAAAGCCTGTGAGCTGGCGCTGCTGACCTGCTTACCCTCCCATGATACGAATATCGCTATTGCCAGCGCCTGTGCGATTGCCGGAGCGACATCCCAGGCCATGGTGGTTGATACCACGCTGGATGAAATTATCGCCGCCAGTCTTGAAGGCGCTCGCTACGGAGAATCATTAGCGAAAAAACATGCACGTTGCGTTGCCGGGCCTTCAATTGAGATGCGTACCCGACTGGCGGTAAAAATCGCCCGTGAAGCGGACTCTCTGGAAAAATGTCTGTATGAAATCGAAGGCTATATCGGTAATTCCGTGGCAGCGCATGAATCTATCCCGGCAGCGATTGGACTGCTTGCCTTCTGTGAGGGGCGTCCGTGGGAGACCATCGTCGCCGCAAGCAATGTCGGTAACGACACCGACAGTATTGCGACGATGGCCGGAGCGATTGCGGGGGCCTGGAAGGGATTCGACGCATTGCCAAAAGAGCAGTATGCGTTTTTTAACTCCGTTAATAGCCATGACTTTAATTTACCAGAGATGGCGACTGGCCTGACAAAGCTGGCCATGGAATCGCTGAAAGGTTAACGGCTAATGAGAGCGGATAGGGAAGAGAAGGTCATCATGCCATTGTTCCACACCCGGCAAGAAATTGCCGGGATCTCCGGTCTGCTTTCCGCCATGCAGCTTCTGCCTGATAGCCTGGCGGCGCTGGCGGATATTGATTTTGCTTCGCTGGAACGGCTGTACCTGGTGGGCTCCGGTGATTCGTACGCCATTGCGCTGATGGTTGAGGAGTATCTGAATCGTTGCGGGACGATTCAGTGCCGCGCGGTACAGTCATTGGCGTTTCTGGGCATACCCGTGGAGCGCTTTAGCGCCACTTCTCTGGTAGTTGTCATCAGCGCCAGCGGCAGACCTTCTCCGGTTCTTGATGCGCTTGCCCATGCGCTCACGACGAAAGCCAGCGTAGTAGGGATGACCAATTCGCCGGGCAGCCCGTTTGCTAACCTATCGTCGCGCATGCTGTTTACCCTGGCATCTAAAAAGGGCATGCCGACCCAAAGTAGCTCAGCAACGCTGTTTTTATTAATGCGTCTGGTAGAACGGATTCTTCAGGCGAAAACGGCCGTACCAGAGATGAAGGGGGTGGATATCCCTTGTTTGTCTCAGGATTGGGAGAACGCGCAATGGCAGGCGTGGCTGGCGGAATACGCTGAGGCATTTTCCTCCCGGCGGGTGGTTTTTCTGGGCAACGGGATAACCTGGGGAATGGCGTATCTGGCGTCGAACCTGATGGCCTGCGGGCCGCAAATCGAGGCCAGTTTTTTCCCTATTGAAGAGTATTGCCACGCGTTAAGGCTCAATCAGGCTAATCAACGACACCTCGTGTTGATGTTTCCTGAAAAAAATGAAGACCAGATATTGTGCGCATCTATTCAGCGCCGTTTAACCCGCCAGGGGGCATTGTCATATTGTTTTGCGCCTCCTGAGAATTTTAGAGTACACGATTATTTACAGCGAAATATGCTGCTGCTTTTCCAACTCTCTTTGAAACTGGCGGAGCGTTACGTCGCTATGGGTGGTGAACGCGTAACATTCGAGGATGTAAAATGATTAAAAAATATGATGTCGTTGCGGTCGGAAGTGGCAACATTGATCTGGTCTTTCGGGTGCCCAGATTGCCTGGTAATGATGATAAAGTCGTTGGCAAAAAAATATCCGAAAATGTGGGCGGTACCGTAGCGAATAGCGCCTGTATGATGTCAACGCTGGGCTTGAAGGTTGTCTCGTTATCCAGTGCGGGCGACGATCGTTATGGTCAACTGATTGTTGATGATTTCAATCGTCACGGTGTTGATACCCGCTATATCAAGATCAATCCCGGCCAGGATCCTAATATGGCGATTATTATTCTCGATGAGAGTGGGGAAAAATCGTTAATTTATGCGCCGGGAGATAATTGTGAGTGGGATCAGCAGACGGCTTTTACCGCGATTGCTGAAAGTAAAATTATGTACACCATGCCTGGCGACCTTGAAAAGTATACGGTTCAGGCGCAGTACGCACGTTCGCAGAATACCCTGGTCGCCGTCGACATTGAGCCGCATATTGCCAGTGATAAAGAACAGCTGGCAAAAATACTAAACCTTGCCGATATTGCTATTTTTAATCAGGACGGTTTCACCGCCAGTAGTCATTGCGATCCTGAATTTCCGGTACTGCATGCGTTGCGTCGGAAATATTCGTTATCTGCTTTGGTGGTGACCTGCGGCGCCGATGGCGTTATCGCGGTCAGCGCGCAGGAAGAGGCGCGCCATTCTGGCTTTAAGATCCCGGTTATTGATACCACCGGCGCTGGCGACACCTTTAACGCATCCTTTATTTATACTTACGCTAATCATTATAGCCTCGCTCCGGCGATTGAGTTCGCCAGCGCCGCGGCTGCACTAAATATTATGCAAATTGGCGCCAGGGGGCATTTAGCCAGCATTGAAGAAATCACCCATTTTATTTCATCCGCAAAGGGAAGGGAGTAGATTGTGAATATTAAAAGTATTTTATTATCCGGTACTGCACTTTCAATCGTATTGGGCTTTTCAACAAACGTCGTTGCCAGTGAATCAGGGCTTAAATATATTGGCGAATATACAATACCCACCTCATTTGCCTGGAAGAATGTGCCTTTTGGCGGACTGTCAGCTATTCGCTGGCATGAAGGCGAGCAGCGCTTTTACGCTATTTCTGACAGCAGGAATACTCCGGCGGAAGGTAAGCCACGTTTCTATAAATTGAAAATAGATCTCTCTTCTTCTGGCATTAAAGATGTCATCGTTGAACAGCAGTACGATCTGCTGGATGCCGATGGCGAAGCGTTTAAAAAGGGATTTGTTGACGCTGAAGGGCTGGTCATTACGCCGGAAAATCAGCTGCTTTGGTCATCTGAGGCCGGAAGTCCGTTACGAAAAAGTACGCTAACCGGCAAGTTCGTTGAAGATCTGAGCGCCATTTTCCCCGAGGGCTATTCGGTTGATAGTAAAAAAGAGGATCCCGAAGGGTTTCGCAGCGGCATTTCCTGGGAAGGACTTTCGTTTACGCCGGATAACCACTATTTGTATGTAGCCGCTGAAGGGGCATTAAAACAAGATGGGCCGCTGGCTTCGCCGGTGAACTCTAGTCCAGCGCGGATCCTGAAGTTCCGCTATAACGGCGGTGATAAGAAACCCCAGCTGGAAAAATCTTTCCTCTACAACGTTGACCCTGTTTCACATATTTCAAAGTTTGCTATCAACGATAACGGCGTGTCGGAAGTGTTAGCGCTTAATGAAAATAAACTGCTGGTGGTTGAGCGTTCCGGGCGCAATGCCTCGGAAGGGTTTAACGATTGGGATTTCACCGTCAAGGTGTGGCTGGCTGACACTGCGGCAAGCACGGATATCAAAGAAATTAAATCGCTGGCGCAGGTTGAGAAGCGGAGCATCATTCAACCCGTGGTAAAGAAGTTGCTCATTGATTTTTCTGATGTGACGAATGCACCGGACTGTATCGAAGGCGTCACCTTCGGTCCGATGATTGATGGTAAAAAAACGTTAATATTTGTCTCGGATAATAATTTTCAGCCGTATCAAAATACGAAATTCTATCTATTCCAGGATGTGAATGATGTACTGAAGTAGCCGAACCATTTCCCCCCGAGCGGAGAATGCCATGCTCAGGGGATAAAGGTTTATTTGTGGTTGAAGCTGTCTTTAGTGATTTTAATTTCGTAGGAGTAACGGCTGGCAGGATAGATCATTTCGACGTACTCCATCGGTTTTCTGTTAACGGATAGCGTGACTCTGGTGCAGGTCAGAACGACATCATGAACGGAGAGTTCGAGCAGTGAAGCTTCAGCGGAAGAGGGTTGGCGAGCGCTAATCGTTTCATAAGCTTCAAGTAGTTCAAGTCCCATTTTTTGTGCCAGTAGCTTATACAGGGAACCAAATTCAAGCAGCTCTTCTTCGGTAAAGGCATTATTTTCATCGATAGGGAGATAGGTTGTTTGAATGCCCATTGGGGTCGTGTTGTCGAAACGAACTCTCTTAATTCGCAAAACGCGGGTGTGACCGGAAAGCTGTAATGCATTACGAATAGGTTCATTGACGGAAACGAAGCCAAATTCAAGGATCTGCTGCTTTGGCGTTCCTTTACGCGCGAGGATATCATCGGTGAACCCATGAAGCTGGCGCTGGGAACGGCGGCTAAGCTCAGGAAGAACAAAGGTTCCGCGGCCATGTTCACTATGCAGATAGCCTTTCTGGCGTAAATGTTCGATAGCTTTACGCACGGTGGTACGGCTGGTTTGATAACGTTCGGCTAGCTCGCGTTCTGTGGGAATGGTTTCATTTTCTGGCCATTCATAGTTATCGATTTTTTCTTTAATGATAGTGAACAGATCCAGATATTTTAATGACTGTGAATCATTGCTTGAAGGGGAAGACAGGCCTGACATGTTTTTTTCGTTCCGTGGTTGGTACCAATGATGTTCTAACTGTAGTGGTTTTTAGATTTTGATGCAATTGAAGCCGATTCTGAAGAAGTGATTGATATTAGCTTTTTGTATTTTAAATGTTTTTTCTTTTGCTTGCGAATGTGAACGGTATCACGACTTGTTCTTTTGCTATAGTGGTATCCACCAATTTTCATTGTATACTTTTTACCATGAACAATCCTGGTAGAGATGACTACCCGAATATATAGAGGCTCTTTTCTTACAAAGGAAGTCGGTTTTTTATTTTACATAGGGATTTAGTATGTCTGAGGTGTTTATTGCGCTTTTGGTAGGTATTGTCACCGGGCTTATCTTTAGCATTTTCAAACTTCCAATACCTGCGCCACCGGTGCTACCGGGAATTATTGGTATTGTTGGCGTCTATCTTGGCAGTAAGGGTTATCACGTTATTATGCAAATTATTAGCTAATGGAATATCATTAAGGATAATAATAGTGTTTTCAATACCAAAGGTCATTTTGCATGAACATTTGGAAGGATCGGTGACGGCAAATTTAGCGGTGCACTTATCACGAAAAAATGGGATCGTAATTTCAGATGAATATATTAGACGTTGTGCGGTTCCTGGTGATTATGATTATGCGTGGGATAAATCAGACTTTGCACACTTTATAAAAATTTATGATTTTATTTCATCATTGATTAAAACGCCGGAAGATTATTATCTGGTGACGGCGGATTTTATCTCACGCAATGCGCAAGCAGGCATGATCTATTGTGAACTGCTTATTTCACCGGACCATATGATGAGGGTCGGCGATGGCAACGGTGAGAGCAATTATCTTGCCTGTTTGTATGAGGTGACTCGGGCAATAAAAGACGCTGAGGAACAATATGGTACGATCACACGCCTGCATGTTGTTCTTATCAGGCATGATGGAATAGAGCGAGCGGCTGCGGTTGTTGATCTTTTTATGAACCATCCTGACCCTTATATTGTTGGCGTTAATGTTGCCGGCCATGAAGGTATGCATCGTTTTAGTGACTATGTTCCTTCTCTCAGCATGCTCTATCAGCAAGGTCTGCGTGGCTCCTTACATGCCGGAGAGATCTGTGGTGCTGAAAGTGTCAAAGAGGCTTTAGCCGCCGGCGCTTCACGTATAGGTCACGGTATTCGCGCCATTGAGTGTCCGGAGCTTATCGCGGAACTCGTCGAGCAAGAGGTATTACTTGAAGTCTCATTAACCAGTAACCATTTGCTGATTAATGACATCCAACAGGGGAATAGTACTCATCCAATAAGAGCGCTTTATGATAGCGGCGTGAGGCTAAATCTTAATACTGACGATGCTGGTATTTGTTCAACGGATATATTAAAAGAATATCAATTTGCCATTAATGCATTTGGTTTTCAGCGTGCAGAACTGATTGATATTTCGATGATGGCTATTGAAGCCTCATTTGTTGCAAAGGATATTCAAAAAAGGCTTCTGGAAAAAATATACACAGCAGTTATCAGTGATGATGTTGATTTTTTTGCTATTGCACAGAAGTCCGTTCATTCTCCAGCGCTTCGCGCGAGATTTGCCAGAAGATACGAACAACTTACATCAACCAGATAATTATAATAGGGGTAGATCATGAAAAGGATAATTCCAGTTGCATCCATTGTATTGACCGGTCTGGCGGCGCATAGCGTTTACGCTGAACAGCCGCACGGTTTTATCGATTATCGTCACGAATATTTAGATAAGAAAAGAACCCATGCTGACCGCGTTGAGTTCGGGACCTTCTTTAGTAACGGTATTGGGTTAATGGGTGAACTGCGCTATAACACTCAGGAAGGAAATAAGGATAAATGGGATCCTTCTCAGTTTAATAACAACGGTTCTGGTCTTTCTATTGTGTATCGGTTTAAGCCGCTGGATGATAAAAATTTCTGGCTGGAGCCGATGTTCTGGTTAGATTCTACCGAATACTGGACTACCTACGAATATGGTTTATCCGCTGGATATAACTTCAGCAAAGAATGGCGCGTTTCCGGTCGTTTCCGTTATGACATGGATAAAGCCACCAGTAAATCAAAAGGCTATGGTAACGATGACCGCAATAACCGGCGTTACGACCTGTGGGTTGATTATCGCCCGGGTAATAGTAATTTCCAGTACCAGCTGAATCTTGTTTATTATAACAACGGTTATATCACATGGGATAATGGTAACGAAAACTATACCGCCTCATTTAAAGTCGGTTACAAATTTGGTTCATGGGTACCTTACGTCAGTATTGCCGATTATCGTGGTACCGATAAAACCACCGATGAACGTCAGGGCCGTTATCGTATGGGTTTAACTTATACTTTCTAAATTCAAAGTTAATATAATTAAATAAGAGGCTGTTATGATTAAAGTCTACCGGTACGCTATTGCTTTATCTTTATTAAGCTATATTCCTCTCTCTTTGGCGGAGGTGACAACGGTTGAATCAGATTCGTATGAAACCGTCGGGAATATTATTAAAAAGAAAGACGCTCGCTATCATCCAGAAAATGTCTTACTGGTCTTTGATATCGATAATACGGTTCTGACAGGCCAGCTCGAAGTGGGTAGCGATATCTGGTATCAATGGCAAACCAATAAACTACCGTTGAAACCCAGCCCTGAGCAGAAGGTTTCCTGTTTGTATGAGGACTCTATTGCGCTGCTTTATAACATCGGCACTATGACGTTAACCGAACCCGGACTCGCTGAGCAGATCAAATCATGGCAGGAGAAGCATAGCGTTTTTGCGCTGACCTCTCGTGCGCCTGATACCCGTTATGCTACCGAGCGTGAACTGAAAAAGAATGGCATAAACTTTAGCGTTTCACCGCTTAAGCTGCTGAATGAAAGCGATGCGCCTCTTTATGAAGGACGGCTTAAACGCTCTTATATTTATGGCAACGGTATTATGCTGTCATCCGGGCAGGATAAAGGTGTGATTCTTGATTTCTTACTCGATAAAACACAGCGTAAATTTAATTCTATAGTATTTGTTGATGATAGTATCGCTAATATCAATGCAATGAAGAATATGCTGGCGAGCGATAAATATAAAAACGTCGATTCCGTTCTGGTTCATTACACGAAAGTGGAATCAGACCTGATTAAGAAGCAGGGCGCAGTATTAACCGCTGAACAGGCACAGCGGATGAGCAGCGAGTGGACTAAACTCTCCAGCACGTTGCAGTCGATTTTCCCGGACAGAGTGCAGAGCTGTCGTTCTGATAAGAAATAATATTTCCGCTATGAGTAAAGATTAACGGCCATGTATTATAGCCGTTAATCTTACTTTTCGTAGGGTATTACCCCTCTTTCGGCAGATAGAGGCTGATCTGCTCCTGAGTACAGCCGTAAATCGCCGCCAGCTTCTCGCGGGTGCGCTTTTGCGGACGGGAGTCCAGCGCTTCCAGCTGTGACACCGCGGACTGGCTGATGCCAAGCTTTTCGGCTACCTCCTGCTGGGACATCCCGCGCAGGATGCGCCACGCGGCCTGCAGGCTGACGTTTTCTTTATGCATCACGTCGCATACTTCGCCCGGCAGCATGACGTCATCATAGATATCTGATTCATAAGGAATATCTTCCCAGTCGCTTTCATCCTCGTCGTCGTACTCCAGCAGAGCCAGGCGCATACGAAAGTAATCGCTGTAAGGAATGACGACATACTGGTCTTTTCCTTCTTCATCCTTGATGTACTGAATAGTCATATTCGGTATGTTCCTCATGAAGGTAGGTGGTGGTGGTTCGGCGTTTAACCGCCACGACGTAGCAGGTATCGCCCGGCGGATCCCCAAAGGTGTAGATGACTCTGTAATCACCTAATCGCAGCCGGTAGTGGTTTTCGGGAGAGGACAATTTTTTGATATCCGAGATAGGTGAAGCTTTATCATCCATCTTCTCCAGCCTGGATTTAATGCGGCTCTTATACCGAGTATCGATTTTAGAAAATTGCTTATCTGCCGTTTTTGACCAGACAATTTTCATCCGTACCTCCACTGTACGCCCACACAAAATATAAGGAAATAATAAGACTATTAGATAAATTCCGAATTTCTTATGGGGTACTGTAGAGCGGAGAAAAAACGCAGGTAAGAGGCAAAACGCAACCCGTCGAGGCGGCGCGGAAAGGCCTCTGCCGGGCGACAGAGGCTTGCAGAAAATGTGCGATCAGGCGTTCAATCCGCCATCCACGTCCAGCCCCGTACCGGAGATCTGCCCGGCGGCCGGGCTGGCGAGGAAGGTGACCGCCGCGGCGATGTCTTCCGGCTGGCCGTAGTGGCCGACCGCAATCATCTGGCGCTGGGCTTCCGCCTGTTCTCCGTCTTCCGGGTTCATATCGCTGTTGGTCGGCCCTGGATGGACAAGGTTAACGGTGATCCCGCGAGGGCCTAAATCACGCGCCAGGCCACGGGTCAGGGCGTTGAGGGCGGACTTGGTCATGGCGTAAACCGCGATGCCCGGCATGGCCACGCGGTTAGCCAGACAGCTGCCGATGTTGATGATCCGTCCGCCATCGGCCATATGCACCAGCGCTTCCTGGGTGGCGATGACCACCCCACGGATATTGACGTTGATAAGCGCGTCAATGTCCGCCAGCGTCATGGATTCCAGTGGACCGCCGCGGGCTATTCCGGCGTTGTTGACCAGAATGTCCAGCCCGCCGAGGGACCGGGCCGCATGGGTGACGGCATCCTGAATCGCCTGCGCGCTGGCGCTGTCGGCCTGTACCGCTTCGCCGTACCGACCCAGGGCCTTTATTTCATCGGCGACCGCATGGGCTTTATCGGCCGATTTTTCATACGTAATAACCACATCGGCGCCGGCGCGCGCCAGCGACAGCGCGATGGCGCGACCCAACCCACGGCTGGCGCCGGTAACCAGCGCCTTCTTACCTGTTAAATCGATCTGCATGATGACCTCGTTGCGAGAGTGGTGAGCATCATCATTAGGTATAGACGGTCGGGGTGATTAACGGCTGAAGTATTCCACCTTCTCAAACGCCGCGCGCAGAACCTCAGGGGTTAACGTCACCGGTAAATAGTGAATCGACTCGCCCGGGCGCAGGGTATGGGCAATGACCCGGTCCAGCTCTGCGCGGTTATTGATATCGACTTCCAGCGCCGCCAGGGTGGTCGGCAGGTTAAAGCGCTGATACGCCTGCACTAACTGCGCCAGCACATCGTCCTGACCAAGCAGGGCGCTCTGTACCAGAATGCCGTAGGCCACTTTGGTACCGTGGAGGAATTTATCCGTCTGCGGCAGCACCGTCAGTCCGTTGTGCACCGCATGGGCGGCGGCGACCCGGGTGTAACGTTCCCCCAGCCCGCCAACCATCCCGCCGCCGGCGATAATCGCCTCCACCACATCGCGAAACGCCTGGGTCAGATCGCCGCGGCGCTGGTCCGCCAGCGCCGTTTCGCTGCTGGCCAGCAGCACGTCGCGGATCGCCAGCGCGCCGTTAATCCCCAGCCGCACGGTGAGCGGCAGCGCCTCCGGCTGCGGCGCCAGCACCACGGCCTCATACCATTTGGCTAAGGTGTCGCCAATGCCCGCCAGCAGGTACTCCGCCGGGGCGTTGAGAATGATGCGCGGTTCGACCAGCACCAGGAAGTTGGCGTCATCGAAGATCTCAAAATTCAGGGCCTGTCCGGCGTCGCTATACCACACCGACAGCGGCGTCCACGCCGCGCAGGTGGCGGCGATAGTCGGGATGGCCACCAGCGGTACCCCCAGGCGGCGGGCCAGCACTTTCGCGCTGTCGAGCAGCGCGCCGCCGCCGACGCCAATCACTACCGCCCGATCGTCACCGGAGGCCTGCACCAGCCCCGCCACGTCGCGTTCGCTGCAGTGGCCGGTAAAGCGGATCTTTTTCGCCTCCGGCAGGTGGAAGGCCGCCGGCAGAAAAGGTTCGGCGCCGGCCAGGGCGCGCTCGCCATAGACCCACACCGCTCGCGAGAGCTGGTCGGCGTTAAAAAAATCGCTCAGCCGCTCAAGGCTGCCAGGATGGGAGAAATAGTTGGCCGGGCCGGGCACGACGCGGATATCGCTGTTGCTCATGGAAGCTGTCCTTATGGGTGTTGGGCTAACCTGATGTTATGTCTGGACATCCAGATGGCTAATATTATTTCGTTGTATCTTATGCTTTTTACGCAGTTGTCAGCCAGCGGCGGCTATGAAAAATTCGTTAAATCAGAAGATTAATTGCCGCACGGGAGCAGTGATGAGCGCGAATCGCCTTGAGATGCATAACATTAGCCTGGCCTTCTCCGGCTTTCAGGCGCTGAACAAGGTGGACTTTACCCTCCATGGCGGGTCGGTGCATGCCCTGACCGGGGCCAACGGCGCGGGTAAGTCGACGCTGATGGCCGTGCTGTGCGGCACCCACGCCCACTATGAGGGCGAAGTGACGATCAACAACCTGCCGGTCACCATTCGTTCGCCGCGGGATGCTAAACAGCTGGGGATCCACCTGGTGCAGCAGGAGGTGGACGTGGCGCTGGTGCCGGGCCTGAGCATTGCGGAAAACATTATGCTGGACAGGCTGGCGGAGCCGGGCATGACCTTCCGCTGGTCGCGGGTTCGGCAGCTGGCGCGCGAGGCGCTGGCGCAGCTGGATGTGGCGCTGGACGTCCGGCGCTCCATTGACAGCTGCACGCTCGCCGAAAAACAGCAAATCCTGTTGGCCCGCGCCCTGTCGCACCATTGCCGCTTTTTGATCCTCGATGAACCCACCGCGCCGTTGGATCAGCATGAAAGTGAGCGTCTGTTTGCGGTAGTACGCCGTCTGCAGCATCAGGGGATCGGGGTGGTGTTTATTTCGCATCGTATCCATGAGCTGAAGGCGATCTGCGACACCCTGACGGTGCTGCGCGACGGGCGGCTGATTGAGAGCGGCCCGATGGGGCCGCTGAGCGGCGAACAGATCGTCGAAAAGATGCTGGGCCACGAGCTGAGCGATATCTTCCCGCCGCCGCGCCCGCCGCACGGCGAAGAGGTGCTGTTGCAGGTTGACGGTCTGCATGATGAGGCGTTGCTGCAGGATATTTCGCTGCGCCTGCGGAAGGGGGAAATTCTGGGTATCGCCGGGCTGGCCGGCGCGGGCAAAACCGAGCTGTGCAAAGCGCTGTTCGGCGCCAGCAAAAGCCGGGTGCAGCGTGGCGAGCTGAACGGCCAGCCGTGGCGACCGCGCGATCCGGCCGACTCGGTGGGGCGCGGCCTGGCGCTGGTCCCGGAGGAGCGACGCAAAGAGGGCATTTTCATTGAAGAGCCGATCGCGATGAACCTGGCGGTCAGCGCCGATAACAGCTTTTCGCGCTGGAGCCTGTTTGGCCATCGGCAGGCCTGGCGCTGGGCGGAGGAGGTGATTGCCCGCCTCGGCGTGCGCGCTACCGGTCCCGGTCAGACGCTGCGCCGTCTTTCTGGCGGCAACCAGCAGAAGGTGGCCATTGGCAAATGGCTGCGCGGTGATGCCAACGTTTTGATTTTTGACGAACCGACCAAAGGGGTCGATGTGAAAGCGAAAACCGATCTGTTCATGCTGATCGATGGTCTGGCGCGGGAAGGCAAAGGGGTGATTTATGCCTCGGGTGAATTCGCCGAGCTGGTCGGTTTATGCGACCGCATCTGCGTACTGTGGGACGGACGGATCGTAGCGGAGATCCCCGGCGCGGAAGCCCGGGAAGAGACACTGCTTTATTATTCAACCGGAGGAGCGGCAGCGTGAGCAAGGCCCTGGCAGTAAACGCGACGGTATCGGGCCGTCAGCGATTTTTTGATTTTCTCTATAAGTGGGGCATGTTGCTGACCGTGGTGCTGCTGGTGGCGGTCTTTGGCCTCGCCTCGGACAACTTCCTTGACCCGTTCAACATCATCAACATTCTGCGCTCGATTGCCATCGTGACGGTGATTGCCATTGGGGTGTCGATTTCCCTCACCATCGGCGGCTTCGATCTGTCCGTCGGATCGACGGCATCGCTGGCTAACGCGCTGGTGATTTCCCTGTTTGTCTGGCATGGCCTGGGGACCACCGAAGCGATTCTGATAACCCTCGCGCTCTGCACCCTGGTGGGGCTGTTTAACGCCTTTCTGATCGTGGTGCTGCGCATTCCTGACATGCTCGCCACCCTGGCCAGCCTGTTTGTGATTCAGGGCGTGGCAATGACCTACAGCTACGGTGGGTCGATTACCGAAAACATGGTTCTGCCGAGCGGCGAGATGGCGGAGGGTACTATCCCGGCGGCCTTTGGCGCGCTGGGGCAGGTGCCGACCATCGTCATTATCATGCTGGTGGTGACGCTGATCGCCCAGCTGGCGCTGTCGTTCACTACCCACGGACGGCGGATGTACGCCATCGGCGGCAACCCGGAGGCGGCGCGGCTCTCCGGCCTGCGGATCACGCGTTACAAAGTCGCAGCATACGTGATTGCCTCGCTGCTGGCCGGGCTGGGCGGCATTCTGCTGGCCTCGCGCATCGGCTCTTCGCAGGTCAACGCCGGCGGCGGCTATCTGATGGACGCGGTGGCGGCGGCCTGGATCGGCTTTTCGCTGGCGGGCTCCGGTAAACCGAACGCCCTGGGGACGCTGGTGGGGGCGGTGATCCTCGGCGTGCTCTCCAACGGGCTGGTGATGCTCTCGGTGCCGTATTACGCGATGGACATTATTAAAGGGTTGGTGCTGGCTGGCGCGCTGGCACTGACCTATTTTCAGCGCCGTACTTAACATTTTACAGGGTAAACCGCATGAAAAAGATCGCACTCTCTCTGATGACGCTGGGTCTGCTGCAGTCGACGGCGGCGCTGGCCACCGCCCCGACGCCGGTGCCGGCGGCGATTGCCGAACACAACGGCCCGATCCGCATTGCCGTGATCCGCAACCTCGGGTCTGACGATAACACCACCCAGTTTGTCGCCGGGGCGTTGCAGGAAGGCAAAAAGCTCGGTTTCAAAATCAGCACCTTCCTGAGCAACGGCGATGACGCCAAATTCCAGGACTTCGTCAACCAGGCCATCAGCCAGAAATACGATGGCATTATTCTCTCCCAGGGGCGTGACCCGTATTCCACCGCCCTGGTGAAGAAGGCGGTGGACGCCGGGATCAAAGTGGCGGTGTTCGATACCGCGGTAAGCGGTGAGATCCCCGGGGTGACGGTCAGCCAGCAGGATGATGCCTCACTGACCGAGCTCTCTTTTGGCCAGCTGGTGAAAGATTTCAACGGCAAGGCCAACATCGTCAAGCTGTGGGTGGCGGGCTTCCCGCCGATGGAGCGCCGTCAGGCGGCTTACCAGACGCTGCTGAAGCAAAATCCGGGGATTAAAGAGCTGGAGTCGATCGGCGCCGTGTCATCCGATGTGCAGGGCGACACTGCCAACAAGGTGGGGGCGATCCTCGCCAAGTATCCGAAAGGGAAAATCGACGCGATCTGGGGCACCTGGGATGCCTTTAGCCAGGGAGCCTATAAAGCGCTGAAAGAGAACGGCCGCACCGAGATCAAACTCTACAGCATTGATATTTCCAACCAGGATTTGCAGCTGATGCGCGAAGCCGGCAGCCCGTGGAAGGTGAGCGTGGCGGTGGATCCGAAGCTTATCGGCGCGACCAACGTGCGGCTGATCGCCAACAAGATCGCCGGCGAGCCGACGCCAGCCACCTACGACTTCAAGGCGGCAGCGATTCCCCAGGCGCTGCTGGCGGCCCAGCCGGGAGCGGTAAACGTGGCGTCGCTGGGGAAAATTATCCCTGGCTGGGGCCAGACCGAAGACTTTATCGCGCCGTGGTTCGCGACGCTGGAAGCGAAAAACAAATAAAATCAAGCCGGGTGGCGGTGGGCGGCGGCCTGGTGCCCTCGCCCCGGCCCTCTCCGCAGGGAGAGGGGGAAAACCATGCCACCGGGCGAGAGGGATCCCCTATGTCAGCATTACCTTCCCCCGAATACAGCCGCAATATGCGGCTGATTGGCCATAGCGATCAGGGCGGTCGTCCGGACGGCGTGCAGCTGATGGTGCACCGCGGATTCGCCTATATCGGCCATATGGTGTCGCAGGGCTTTTCCGTGGTCGATGTTCGCGATCCGACCCGGCCCACCACCGTCAACTATATTGCCGCGCCGCCGGGCACCTGGAACGTGCATCTCCAGGCGCATGACGATCTGCTGCTGGTGATCAACGCCCGGGATCTGTTTGCTGACGCCCGTTTTGCTGATGAGAAGGTGTACTACACCCGCTCGGTGGGTGACACGGTCAGCGATGTGCAGGACAGGGGCTGGAGCGCCGGGCTGCGCATCTTTGATATTTCCACTCCCGCGCAGCCGCGGGAAATCAGTTTCCTGTCGCTTAACGGCATCGGTATTCACCGCATCTGGTACGTCGGCGGGCGCTGGGCGTATGTGTCCGCGCTGATCGACGGTTTTACCGACTACATCTTCCTGACCATCGATCTGGCCGATCCGCGTAAGCCCGAAGTGGCCGGGCGCTGGTGGCTGCCGGGGATGCACCAGGCGGGCGGTGAAACACCGGACTGGCCGCAGGGCAAACGCTATGCGCTGCATCACGCCATTATTGCCGGGGATACCGCCTACGGCAGCTGGCGCGACGGCGGCCTGACGCTGCTGGATGTCAAAGACCGTACCCAGCCGAGGCTGATTAGTCATCGCAACTGGAGCCCGCCGTTCGGCGGCGGAACGCATACCGCGCTGCCGCTGCCGGATCGTGACCTGCTGGTGGTGCTGGATGAAGCGGTGCTCGACAACCAGGAGGACGGCGAGAAGCTGATCTGGCTGTTTGATATCCGCGAGCCAACCAACCCGGTGAGCATCGCCACCTTCCCGCCGCCGGACGAAGCGGATTATGTGGCGAAAGGGGCGCATTTCGGTCCGCACAACCTGCATGAGAACCGGCCGGGGAGCTTTGTCAGCTCAACGCTGATTTTTGCCACGTATCAGA
>OGJK01000359.1_pt1 | contig 49773 bp, 41 predicted proteins | sample 1571961 | NCBI WGS metagenome assembly OGJK01 (sample SAMEA2582120, study PRJEB24529) | metagenome | biome: Human gut stool | place: China | collected 2011 | reverse complement strand
TTTTGCCATATATTTTGATTATTTTGCGTATTTTAGTGTCTAAATGGCATAAAAAACAGGCCTTGATATTCTTAATACCAAGACCTGAAAAACTCTTATTAATAGATTCCAACTTCTTTTCCAAATTTATACATATATTGAGTTACCGTCTGTATAGCATGCTGCACAGATTGTCTGCCTGCACTATCATAGGAACTTTCCTTTTGAGCATCCGCCGCAAGCCCTTTCGCATGTTTTGCTGCGGAATACATCAAATCTCCAGTTGATGTATTTAATGCGGTTGTATATACGGATGAGCCAAACGAATTTCCTGCTATTGTGTAAGATTTACGGTTTTTATCAACATATTTTTCAAAAGCGGAATGATTGCTGTTTACTGCTGTCAAGTTCGATGCATGATGCGGTTCATTTAAGTCTGATACATAATGGGTGCCTTTTTCTAAGTTTGACATAGCCAATTGTACATCTCCTGCACGATACGCATTTACTGCTGCCTGAAAATATGACTCTGCTCTTGTCCTAGCTGTCGGAGATTTTTGACCAAGCCAGTTTTTTCCAGTATCAGGATCATAAAAGTGTCCTGCAAAAGTTCCTGCATCTGTTTCATTTCCAAGTTTATCCGGCCAGTCGGTTGCCTCCATAAGAATAGATGAGTTCAGCTCACCATTGAATGCACTATTTCCTTTATCATTGCTCAGAATTTTAAGTGCGTTTGCAACAATATACTGATGTGTATGATCTACCCCACCAGACGAAAATCTTTCATCTGGATTTGTGCCATGCTCAATCGGAACTCCTTCCCCGTAAAGTTCATCAGAACCATTCGCAATATCCTGCACTTTCGTTGGAAGTTCTGGCTGTTCCGCTGCCATAACTGGCATCGTTGCCAATAAAGCCCCCACTGATACCATGGCAATAAATAGTTTCATTTTTTTTCGCATACCCATGCCTCCTCTTCTTTTTTCTTTATCTTACATCTTAATTTAAAAAAGAAAACAATATTTGACTAAATTGCGTTTTTTTAACCTTATTTGGATATAAAAAAGTGATACTTACTTTCGTAAATACCACTTATTATTCTATACTTCGATAGGAATAAGAATCGATACTGAAAACATATCATCCACCACATTAAATGATACCTCTCCCCCATATTCTCTCACAACACGCTTAATATTCTTCACTCCAAATCCATGTTTTTTTTTATCTTCCTTTGATGTTTCCATTACCGAATTTCCACGTAAAGCTTCTGCCTGGCTTTCTCTCAAACTGTTTTCACATATAATAGATAGAAATCCTTTTATTTTTCTAGCCTTTAGCTGTACTAAACATTCTATTTTCGGATTATCCGCTTTCATGAGTTGGCATTCTCGTAGTGCATTGTCGATTGTATTTGAGACAATCACACATAAATCTTCATTTTTAACTCGCTTAAATGGTGTAAAGTCTGCAAATACTTTAAACTCAATCTTTTTTTCAAGAGCTTCCAGTCTTTTTGCATGTAATAGGTTATCAAGAAATGCATTACCTGTTTTATAATAGCTTTGATAAATGTCCAACTTACTTTCAATTCCATCTATGTATTCTTGCTTCTGTTGATAATCCACATTCCCTCTTAATGCCTCCAAATGATTTTTAATATCATGAGAAATCTTTCTAATGTTTTCCATATCATTGGATTGTTTCATATAATAATCGTATTGTAAACTCATCTCGCTAATCTGCAAGTTCTTTTCATTCTCAATCTTTTTAACATTCAAATAATTTTCAAGAACAACAATATTACAAACCGTCCCCATAAACACCACAATACACACAACTATAATAGTTATTATTGACCATACATTGTCAACAATCATCCTTTTGTCGTTATATAACTGATCCGCACATATTGCCATTCCTACTATATTGATAAACAACGGAATAATAATTGTAACAACGTTCAGTCCAGAAAGTAATAATGGGATTTTATTTACAATCTTTTTTATTACCAAATTCCCAATAATAATTACTATTTCAGCAATCAAAATCATATGGATTTGATATTTTTCAGACAGATCTGCTAATATTCCATCACTGCTATATCTATAGAAAAAAATGCAACTAATCAGTTGACCTAAAAGTATAACTGATAAGAAAACGCTCCCAAGTAATAAACAATATTTTATACTATACTGGAATAGAAAATGTCCTATAATCATAACTATAATGATAATGCTTACATAATTATATACAATGTGTAGTTCTGCTCCATTCGCCATCATTCTAAAAAGCACTAAACTCACAACGCAAATAATTAACGAATACCTACTCCTTACAGCATTATACCTTCTACTTTTTCTTTCACCGAGCATGAGATATAATATTAATAAAATATTGAGTACAGAAAATATGTTTTTTAATATAACTTGTCCGTGCACCTTAAACAGCGCCTCCCCGTTCCGCCATTTTCTTCATAAGGTTCTGTTTTCTGGAACGTGTAATATATATTTTGTTTCCAGAATAAAGTGTTACAGTGAGATCATGTAATGCTTCTATGCAATCTACATTGACAATAATTCCGTTATGGCAACGAACAAAGAAGAACTGTTCTAATCGTTCTTCCAAATCTTTCATCTTAAAATATCCTGCTTCTTTCTTTCCACTTCTTAAATGAAACAGTACTTTCCGATTTATTGTTTCAATATATTCGATATCTGAAAGAAATAGTTTAAAATAACCTTTTTCATTTCTTACTGCAATATATCTCTGTTCATATGTATTCAGTTTTCGTAGTGCCCGGTTCATTTCGCAATTTATTTGGACTTGTGTAATCGGCTTCGTAATAAAATTTTGCACGTCATACTTATATCCATCTCCCACAAATTCATTATGCGAAGACACAAAAAGAACAATTGACTTTTCATCATGCTTTCTTATAATATCCACTAATTCCATACCATCCATAGCTGGCATTTCTATATCTAAAAAGAAAATCTGGAATTCTTCTTTTAAAGATTCCATTAACTGCAATGGCTTAGTATATTTTTTTATTATAAAATCCTGCTCATTTTTCTTTTCATAAACTTTTAACATTTTTTCTATTGTATCTATAAAACATTTTTCGTCATCACATATCGCTATTTTTATCACTTTCATCACCCATTTGTCTTTTAAACATATTTTCTACTTGTGCTTCACTTAATCTCCTGCCAAGCGTTAGCAAAGTGGTCTTATTTGCCTCATCAAGTTGTTTATATATTTCCCACAATTCTTCTCCCTGTGAACTAAACAAATTATTCTTTTCTTCATAAATAAGAATATCGACAGGAACATGGAATATATCTGCCAATTTTATCAGAAGGTTACAAGGTATATTTTCAATCCTCGCCTTCTCAATCCTACTGATTGTTTGCTGACTAGTATATTGGATAATAAATAACTGCTATATTAAATTGAAGATGCTTCAGCTTCGCTGATTTCATCCATTTTGTATTTCCAATGGTAAACTACTGGCTCGCGGTTAACTTCTTCAAAATACTGGTAAATTCGTTCTTCCAATTCCTGTTTGGTTTTGACACGGATTCCACGCAGCATTTGTTTCGTCATCTTGCTAAAGAAACTTTCAATCATGTTGAACCAAGAACCATGCTTTGGTGTGAATACAACCTGAATCCGTGAACCTTGTTTCAAAATGAAAAGGCACACAGGAAATGTTTGCCATATTTGTTATTGTACACTAAATTTTGAAAATGCTGCATAATTTTGCGTTCAAAAACAGACTGCACCATTTGTGTGCAGCTGCCATTGCCATATTCAGCTACCTGTTGTCAGGTGATGAATGCAAAGCTGTCATAAAGACGCTTGAAAATAAATCTCCAGCGATTACTCCTTCCAATGGACAGTACCAGACGGCCGGCATGTTCTGTCAGATGTCCCGCAAACTGCATAAGATTACTGATCACCGTACGTATTCTTCGGCGATGTATTTTCTTCCGGCCGGGAGCATCCTTCTTTTTCAACGATTCCTGCCCTATGATTCGAAGGATATTATATGCGATCATTGTCAGCTCCAGCACCAGTTTGTTGCTCTCAAACTTTCCCGACGGGAGTCTTTCAACATCCATGTCCGTCTTGATTTCACTGTGATACTGCTCACTTTCTCCGTGGGCATGGTAAAGATCAATGACGGTTTCGTCTAGCAGGGAAGTGTTTGTCCAGTATGTGCCCAGTTCTATATCGGGTACGATAAAATACTGCCCATATCGGTCAATGGTTCTTTCCGTGATCTCATAAATTGTGCGTATTCCGACAGTTTTCTCTTCGTTATCAGAAAGGGAATATGTCACATCCCGGAAGGTCTGTCCGGTATAAACAGTTTTCCCATCTCGTGGATGCTGGATATTCTGGCAGCATTCCCTGACGGATTCCAGCCATTCTTCTTTACTTTCCTGTCTGGGATTCCGTTTTATGATGAAAGACACATTGTTGTATTTATAGCTTTCCTCCATAAAGATGCCTATGTTTTCAGATGCATCGTTGCCGGAATCCAGCCGGATGAGCAGTGGTTTTTCCGTCAGCTGTCTGCACAGTTCAATGGTCTCTCTCAGGAAACCAGGAGTTTCTTTCTGGCAGTGCTGTTTCCCAATCCGCAGTTCAAGATTGACGAGGTATCCTTCCGTGCCGATATATGCCATGATTGGTGCATATCCGTCAAAACCCTTGTAGGTACGGGATACGCCTTCCTTATTGGATTTCGAATTGTCAAAGGGGGTTACATCAATATCGACAGGAACAAAGCCGTTATCCAGGGCTGTCGGCTCTATGTGCATTTCACGCAGCATGTCGACATTTGCCTGCTGGATGTCTTTGCGCAGGGAATCCCCGATCATGTCAAAACGCTGACGGAGTGTTTCGGCGGAAGGAATCGCATAGGAGATGCCTAATGCGTATTTGTAGTAGTCAGGGTCATCCATCATTTCACGGACAGCCTCATACTGGGGTTTTCCCTGACAGAGCATACCAATATAGGTGAGGAGCACGTCTCCATTTTTTATCTGTTTCTGCAGATAATCTTTTGAAATTGGAGCACGGTTGATTTTTTTAACAAAACTGCTTTTCCCAAGTATTTGCCTTACGAATACCAGACCACTGGGAGTAATGAGCCGCTCATCGCTGAATTCTATGTGTATTTTCTTCATTGCACTGCCTCCGCCTGTCTTTTGATACTTTCATTATACAGGATAATGCATGATGATACAGTAAAAAAACAAAATTTTGTTTAACCTGGTGGGTGAAATAAAATGTATTGCGAAAATCAGTTTCCAGCAGGTATTATTGCTGAAAAAACGGGATGTAACACTATGGTAAGTTTCACGGAATAAGGTATTATTCTATCATGACCTTAATGTAGTCCTCCGTCTTATTTCTCATTATATCAAGCCCCTTATTCAGTTCATTAAAACCAAACCTATGCGAGATGAACATTTCCGGGTATATTTTTCCTTCTTTAAGCCTATTTAATACATAATGCCAGTCATCATCATCGTCACGTGTAAATGAAGAATTCCAGCTTCCCTTTACTGTAAGCTGATTGCGCAGGATCTTCCAATATGTATCCCTATCAAACGAAATGTCAGATGCTGGATTGCCGACAAGCTGTATTCTTCCACCAGGAGCTGTAACTTTAAGTGCCGTCTCTATTGTCTCATTCTTGCCAACACATTCAAAAAATACCCCGACGCCTCTCCCATGTGTGATATTCATTATCTGCTCTGCAACGGCTGGATTCTGTTCTTCAGAAGTTGCATCTATGTATCTTATTTCATCAATTCCCATAGCTTTACAGGTCTTCCGCTGAAAATCTTTATTTCCAATGACATAAATATCCGTGACACCAGCGTCAAGCAAAAACATAACCAGCAGCATCCCTATCGTTCCAAGTCCCATTACAGCAACTGTATCATCACAATATGGAGAAATGCTCCTCATTGCATGTACCGCAACCGCCATTGGTTCAAGCATTGCTGCCTGCTCAAAAGTCACGTTATCCGGCAATTCTATCATATTCCACTCTGGCACAGCAGCATACTCTGCAAAACCGCCATCAGTCCTTGATCCAAGATAACTGTAATTTCTGCACATTTCATATCTACCATCACGGCAAGGCTTACATTTACCACATGGTATAAGTGGAAAAACTCCAACCCGCTTTTTAGTTTTAACATCTATCCCGGAAAATTCATGTCCGGGAATCGTTGGAAAATGATATGTTCCATTAACAAAAATACGTGGAATATCCGATCCACAAATTCCGGCCGCTTTTATCTGAACCAGCGTTTCACTATCCTCTGGTACAGGTATATCAACATTCTCGAATTGCAGATCAGATACCCCACATAAATTATATGCTTTCATAGTAGATTCAACTTTATATCTATCCTTTTGTTTCACTTTTTTTCAATAACCTCCCGAAATCTTTCCAGATCTGCAGCCGTTGTTATCTTAAAATTCCTCTCATCACCAGCTATCATAGCAATATTCATCCTAGCCATGATAGCCGGCTCCGTTGATCCATTAATTTCAAGAATCTTATCCGGCAGCAATGCTCTATTCGCAGCTAAATACTTTCCGTATCTAAATAGTTCCGGAGCCTGCCCTGCAAAAATCTGTTCCCTGTTCAACAAAGATGAAACTGATCTGCCATCCTTACAAAAATAAACCGTATCTTTCATTGGAAGTACCGGCATCACTCCGTCATAATGTCCATCCAGCTCATCAAGTTTGTTTATACTATCAGTTATAAGATCCGCTTGTAACAGAGGACGCGCCGCATCATGGATCATCACACTGTCCTGTTCATTTGCAAAACCAGCAAGATCTTCAAGTGCATTATACACCGACTGCTGCCTGTTTTCACCGGGTTTTGAAAACCCGATAAACTTATCTCTTGCCTCAACCGGCAATTTCTCCAGACTTTTATCCAAATCACCCTGCCAGTTGTCCGCTGCTACTATCTGTATTCCGGAAATCATTTCATGTAAAGCTATCGTTTCAAGACAATATTCAATTATCATCCTGCTATTTACGTATATATACTGCTTCGGTATGTCCTCACCAAGTCTGCTTCCACTTCCACCAGCCAGAATAATTGCATAATTTTTATTTTTCATAATACAGCACCTAAATGTCCAGTTCCCGGACTTCTTTCAATATTTCTGCATATGGTCTACCCTTGCCAAACAAAACAGTAGTTCCAAGGACAAAGCCTTTTACCCCCATAGGTGCAAAAGTTTTGATCTTGTCCGGTCCACAGGCTCCATCCCAATAAACCTCAAAATGCATATCCTGTCTCATATCCAGCAAACGCACTATCTTTTTACCAACATATGGCAAATACATCTGTCCTGCATTTCCCGGATTAACGGACATTACCAAAACCTTGTCCACAATTTGTAGCATCTCCATAACTGTTTCTATACTTGTACCCGGATTAATAGCAATTCCCGGAATCATCCCTGCATCAATAATCTTCTGCAAAGTAGTGGACGGATGATATTCTGCCTCTGGGTGAATATATACAGTATCACCTTTATATAAGTTTTTCAAAAACAAACCAATATGTGTATTAGGATGCTCTATCATCAAGTGGACATCAAGCGGCTTGTCCGTTGCTGATCTGATATAACACATATCATTTAAAGACATAGCATAATTTGGCACATAACGCCCATCCATAATGTCAATATGAAATGAGTCAATGCCCCCTGCCTCAAGATCCCTTACCTCTTTTTCCAGATTGCCAAAATTGGCACACATCATAGATGCGGTTAATTCAAAATTCATTGCTGCCTCCATGCACTAAAAAAATTATCCATAAACATATAACGTTTTATTATATAACTTTATTGTATACATGATTTCACTTTTCATCACAATTTTTATTCAACTTCCTCCTCATAACTATATTTCAGTTCCTTTAAGATAATTTGCATAATTTGAAGTAATAAAACAATTTCATTTTTTTGAGGAACAATAAACTTTGTTATCGGAGGTAAAATAAGGCTTACTATTGTTCCAGGCAACATATTAGCTCTTATCCTTATAATTTGATTATATATATTAATTTTTATACAGCCACCTAATTTTATAAATTTCTGCACCATATTAGATAATAGCTCATTATCATTCAGTCTATTTACAATCAAATTATAGTTATTATTTTTCTGATCCCAAGTTGCTTTGTTTAATACTATTATATCTTCACAATTACTTACTATTTTCTTTTTTACTTCAAAAACCAATATATAGTTCTTTGACCATATTCTATTCTCACATACATATTTACATTTAACCTCCTCCAATGGACTATGACTATTTATCTTAATACTAAATCCATCATCTTCTGTACTAATTTCAATATCCGGAATTGATTTCAAAATTTCAACTAAATCTGTGAAATATAGAGCCTCTTTTTTATTCATTTTCTCTACACCACTTATCTACTTCCTCATCCCATATCTCAAGATATTCTGCTCTTTCTCTAATATCAGATACCATTGTTTTTATATTTGGAATTTCTTTCATGTTTACTTTTCTCATTCTGCCCCAAATTAAAATATATATGGAAATAATTACCATACAAATTATCGCATATAATAACGAATCTCTTAATGTATATATAGAAAAAATAACACCTATCAATCCAACTGGCATAGTTATTTTAGCTAATGGCGCCTTCCATAATCTTGGGAATTCCGGATATTTCTTTCTCAAAATTAAAACATCAAGCATTGCTATACCATATGACACTAACCAAGTAATTGAAGCAATGTTAATAAGTCCTTGAACTACTTCTGTCCTTGCCCCATTTAATGTTATATAGCAAACTGTAATAAATATAATCGTTGAAGTAAATATAATTCCATATATGGGAGTTCTTGTCCTAGAATTAATCTTTGCAAAAAAACTTGGAACTAACTTTTCACGAGCTAATCCATACAACATTCTTGGCAATGATGCTATATACGCATTTGCTGTTGTAAATGCAGCAAAAAAGGTCAGACACACCATAATAACAGAACCTGTTTTTCCAAGCATTGCTGTTGCAGCATCAAGCTGTGGTGTTGATGAATTTTGTAATATATTTACGTCTGTATAACGAACTGCTGCAAATGCAAATAATGAATCCACTAGGTAAATAGTCAATAATCCAAATATTAATGCATATGGTATATTTTTATATGGCTTCACATTTTCCTCTGCCATAGGACAGGCAAACTCAAATCCTATAAAAAACCACACTGCGGCTCCAGCATTGCTTAATATACTACTCCAATTTAAATCAGATTTTAGGCTTGAATTCAAATTTTGTGGAACAGCCCCAGTATACAACTCTCCTAAATGACTACACCCACATATTGACAGCATAGCAAATAGTATCATCATAAATATTGTAATTACTGTTTCTACTTTTCCATATATTCCTACATTAAATACATTTATTATCACTACACATAATAACATTATAAGCGTTACTAGAAGTTGTGGTATTCCTACCATTTTTTGAATTGCCAGACCACCAATAACTAATTGTGCACCACCATCTGTAGCAATTAAAACAACATAACCACTTAGCAAAGAAAATGTCGCCCAAAATCTCCCCATTGCCGGAAGTGTATAATCTGAGATCATTCCTCCACCTGGTAACATAGCTGTTAATTCTCCAAAAGCAAATGCTGCCATCATCATAGGAATTAACGCTATAAATGCAGAGATAAATGTTGCATATCCTACTCTTCCAGCAACGGTCCCTACAGAAAACATTGCTGTTCCTGAAACAACGAGTCCTACTGCAGCACCATACGTTGGAGCGAATCCAAGAACTCTCTTTAATCTTATATTTTTTTTATTCATCTTCTAAAATTCCTTCCACATTTCTCAATACATTTTTTCAGCCTTATTACTATAATAGTCTGCATAGTTAAACCATAAATAACTAAATTCGCCAATATCATGTCCACTACTTTCCATATATACTGCCCAGGAAAAATAATAATAAGCAGTTATTGCAATATATGCATAATAATGTCTTCTCTCATCTATTGTTAACTCCCGTCCAAAATATTCAATCAAAATTCTATCACAGTCACTTGGACTGTTCTTATAATTAATAATAAAAGAAGCAATATCCGCAGCTGGATCATTATCCCCCGCATACTCCCAATCTATTAAAAAACTACCATTTTTTCCCAATAGTATATTATTAGCACATATGTCATTATGACACATCTCGGGTTCAACGTTATCTAATTTAGATAAGTAATATACTTTTTCTATTTTTTCCCTCAACTCTTCAAATTGTTCAAACGCATTATAATAAGACTCCGAAATCTTATTTTGAATTTCACGTGCCTTTTCTATAAAATCAAAATCCCAGCCCAACCTATAGTGATTCTCTATATGCAGTTTTCGAATTAATTTTATTCCTCTCTTTTCGTCCTCTCTGTCATTATATTCAAATGGAACATTATCTATATATTTAGCAATTTTCCATCCTTTCTCTGGATTACACTCTACTAATGATGGATCCAAACCTATTTCTTTCACAAAATATTGTGTTCTTGCTTCCTTATATCGGTCAATAATCTGTTCTGTTCCGGCTCCTGGGTGCCTATAAATATATTTTTGCCCTCTACATTCAAAACTAAAAATTATATTAGTTTGTCCTCTTTTTATTTGGTGAATATGTAAGATTTCCTCGTCACTACAATCTAGCACATCACATATGTTTGTCAAAATATTTTCACCCATATTCTGCACAAATTTCTTATCAAAACGTTTTATATCTGCGACTGTATCAAATTCTAAAAATGCATTTTTAGGATATTTCTTAATAAAGATATCAAGACATGACAAATGTCTAATATAAAAATCATCAATCTTCATATCATAGATACTCGGATAATCATATTCCCTATCCATTAATTCTAGAAATTTCTGTGCACAACTTGTATCGAAATACATTTCCCCCATCTGATACCAGCAATTAGCATCTCCAAGATAATACTGCTTTATCAGTCCTTTTTCATCAAAATTTATTACATATTCGTCGATATATTTTTCAGAATACATACCCGCAAAATAAGATTCATAAACATATGTTTCAAAACCATTTACATTTAAATAATTATCTGAATAGCATATATAACTATTACCGAAATATTTCTTTGCAGCATAAACAGATGACAAATTATTTCTAACAGTGTATTCCGTGTTAATTATAAGTTTTACACCGTATTTCTTTTCTAAATAAAAAAACAATTCCTTCTTATAACCTACAACAACATATATTTCCGTAATACCTTTATCAAGCAACTGCTTAATTTGACGTTCTATCAAGATTTCCCCTTTGATAATAAAAAGTCCTTTAGGACGTTCATATGAAAGAGGCGCACAACGTGATGCAAATCCTGCCGCAAGAATAATAGCATTTTTTACTTTATATGGTTCTAATGCAGAATACCCATTTATAGTAATTTTTCTATCCTCCGATAAATAAGATTGTTTTTTTAAAAAAGAAATCAAATAATCAATTTCCGTCATTGATAAATCCAATGATTCTGCTATTTTTTCCCCCGATACATTTGGATTTTTAACTAAATAATACAATATATTAAATTCTTCTTTTGATAACATAAAAATTAAATCTCCTTATTTCTTCTTGTTGATAACATCCGTACGAATAAAGTCATATAAAAATCATCCTAAAATTTTCTTTTGTATTCTCTGAAAATTATCTTTCGTCTTCTGACGTTCTTTCCTATGTCTCTCATCAATCCATCCTCCATTAAAATGATGTATCGAATACGTATTATTAGTTATACATGTCTCGCCGCTCATATAATCATACGGCTGAAAATAGTCTGACGAAAAAATAGTCATCCCATCAATTATCTGCGTTGTATTGTCAGGGACGAATCCCTCCTGTATAAACGGCATCGTTTCATAATATCCACAGGTAGTAAGATTAAGACTTCCATCTTGCAAAATAAACTTTTCATTTATTCTGAAGTCCAGCATCTTCTTAATCATTGGATGATGGGGAACTGCTCCGCTACATCCACCCATATTAACATTTCCCCATTTCTCCACTCCGGTAAATGCTTCATTTACAAGAAGATCATCAAAATTTTTAATTATCTCTACATCTGTATCAATATACAATCCTCCATAATTATAAAGAATATCTAGTCTGGCTATATCAGGTACAAATCCCCATTTTCCTGCCTCATATGCCTGTTTCATGTATAAATTTTTCCCTACATCATAATTATCCTCGTCCCAACGGACAATCTTATAATCAGGACAGAATCTTTTCCATGATTCAATACATTTTACAAGATAATCAGGCATCGGATTTCCCGAAAACCAGCAATAATTAATCACCTTCGGGATTCTTGTCTTTGATGGTCTGTCAGAATAGCCACCCATTCCCAGCCGCCTTGCCCTGATTGCCAGTATAATTGGAATAATTACCACAACATTTTCTTTTAATGCATCAATTGAATTAAACATGTCAACTATTCCTGTATAGTTGCTGTTAGTAATAAGAACTACTGCATCACAAGGAAGTTTGTCCAGAATCTCTGGTGATTTTATCTCTATGTCCCTGTTACCAATATGTATAGTCTGTTGCTGTTTTCTTCTATCTCCATCCACATAAAACAACAGATTGTCGAGCAGACCTGAACTTGTAATCATATATGGCATAATAATCTGTCCTATCATTCCTGCTCCATAAATTACAACAGGGGAATTATTATTTTTCACATGTTCCTTAACTTTTTCCAGAGAGTCATATTTCAGAACCATACTTCCTCCTTATGCATACACTATATAACTGATATCATGTTCATCGAGATAATCGACAATATCAAAATATTCTTTCCAGTTGAATATCTTATACTTTTCAACTATGAGCTGACAATCGCCTGCTTTCCCCTTAATCTCTTTGCAGAAATCTTCAGCTTCGGACTTTGTGTGAATATAACGTGGATTACTATAATTCTTATATCTTGAAAACCTTCTGTTTGCACCATGTGCAGTACTTCCAGCATCATTTGGCCACTGCATATAATCACCAATTTCCATTTCAAGCATTTTATCCGGATTATCAGGTCCTAAGAAAACCTTATTTTCAAAATTAATTTTCTTAAGGGGCAGTACATCCATTAATGAGACATAACTATTGCAAATTTTAATAAAATCTGTTTCCAGACCATAACATAATTGTGACGATTCTATCCCTCTAACTATTTCGCCACTATTTCTTATTTCTTTATACCATTTATCTCTTTTAGTAGCTGACTTATCAGTCTTACTATCAAATTCCTTTTTTAGCTGCAAATCAATATCCTTCAGTTGTTCAAAGCTCACATCATCATTGTAATAATCTAATGGAAATATATCTAAAACAATTGGTTCTGGAGTTCTTTTAAAAAACACTTTTACAAACTTTCCATTAGAACAGAACGCATAATCATTATCACATTCATTAAGAAAGTCCGACATTTCTGAATACAACGTGTTTTCATCATAATAGGGCGCATCAGAACTATAAAATAAACCCTTATTTTTATAAAATTCCATCATTCTTTCGTATTCATTACGTAGCATCATGAAATCTATATCATCATCCCACGGAATAAATCCCCCATGCCTGACTGCTCCTATAAGAGTCCCACCTTCAATCATTATCTCAAAGCCTAACATTTTCAAGTCTTCGCTCAATCTATATGCCGACATCAATAATTCTAATTGAAATCTTCTTGCATTACCTCTTGCCGGATTCAATCTTCGTATATCAGAAACCGAAACAAAGAACTCAACCTGCTCCTGCACATGTTTCTCTTGTTCCTCTGCATAATAAAACATCAATCTGTATATATCCTTTTCCATGCAGCCACTCAAAAACTCTCCAACCGATATACCTGAATCATTTATATATGACTTCAAAAATGTGTAATTCAATGCCATTTCTATACCATATTCTTTATTCAGCTGATACTTTATCTGATTAAAAAATTCTGGTTTCGCGGCAATAACAATCACACATTCATTTAGATACTTCTTTAATTCTGATGGTGGAATCACTTCTATTCCTTCTATCAGTTTTCTGTGTAAATCTTCGTTGTTGTCCGTCCAGAACATAACATTTTCTCTTGTAAAAAACTGTAATGCCTGCTTTCCATATAATCCCGTTCCAAAAATTATGACTTTTCGCATTTCTTTAATAATACCCATCCTTTAAACAACTCTATATCTTCTCTGGTTGTAATCTTAATATTCGTTTGATTGCCATACGCCTTATTAACCCTGTCTCCCAGCGCATACATCAGGCTTGTAGTATGCGGTTCTGTCTTATCAATTCTCCCGATAAGGCTTCTTTATAATTTGTTCAGATGATTGTCTTTAATAATAGTTTTCATTACATGCCATAAATCTTCTTCATCTTTATCCATATCAATAATATATTTCCAATCCTTTTGCCGATCATCTAAACCATCCATAACTCCCAATAAATCATTTGGATTATTGACAACTGCATCAGCAAAATCTTCTATCTCGCTGTAGAAATACTCTTTAATATCAGTTCTGGTAGATAAAAGCACTAACCTGGCTTCAGGATTAAGAACCCTGCTTTCTGTTGAAGCACCCGATGTTGCATCACATAATAAAACATCTGCAATACTTACCGCTTTCTCAAAATCATAATTTCCATCAAGAACAACATCTGACAATTCGTATATCTTTTTTAATCGTTCAGCCTGTGATTCTAATCTGAATGTACAATGATGAGGTTTTGTAACAACAAAATATTGTTCCTTCAATTTCATAATCTCATCATAATATGCCTCTACAGAAGGATCATGATCCCATGTTGGCAGATACACCAGAATCTGCTTTTCCGTGTTAATATTTAATTCTTTTACCACCTTATCCTTATTCTCTATTGAATACTTATATCCGTAATGTTTTGGATAGCCCACATTTATGATATGTTCTTTATTAATATAATTTTTCTCTAAAAGAATATCCTTTTGAAATTCTCCATTAACAAATTTATAATCAAAACCTATTGTGCTTTTAGGTGAAATTAAAAAATCATCATTATTAAATGCTGGTCCATACGATAATGATATTTTTATAGATTGTAGATATTTAGTCAAGACCTCTATTCCTTGCGTAGTAAAAACAATATCTGTATTTGCGTTGCTATATTCAGAAAACTCCAATTCATTCTCTTCAAGTATATTCTTTGCAGTCTTATAGTCGAACCACTTTCCTGATGTATTTATTTTTTCATCTTCAATGACAAATATAGCATATATACCATTTTTTCTAAGAACATTGTATAAAGGAATAAAATGGTAAATCTCAAATGAATCAACTATGTAAAACTCTGCAGTAGTATATAATTCACTATATACATCTCTTATATAGTCATGTGTTCCAATTCCATAATCATCTGGAAATTCATCATATTTTTTATATTCATATTCCATATATGCCTCTGCATGATTAGGAACATTTACCCTATATCCCTCATAATTAATCATTCTTAATGGGAAAATGTCTTTCCTTTCTATCCAAATATCATTATTACTCATGGTAGATATCATATTATCTAAAGAAAAATAAATATTATTTCCATTTTCATCATATTTATCCTTAAGCCCATTAATCTTTCCATCAATATATTTAATTATTTCTAAAGACGAAAAAGTATTCTGAAATACGCTTTTAATATTATTTATTTCTTTCATATATTCTTTAAAATCATAATTGGATTGAAAAGAATCAAAGCAAAATACATCAAATACTTTTCTGTCATATAATGTTTTTCCATAATTAATCTGCAATTGATTTGGAAATATAACCAAAATTACTTCATTCGGATATTTTCTTAACAATAAATCAACATATTTTTGTTCTGCATATCTTTGATGATAATCCACATCGCAAATAAAAACCTTATAGTTATGTTTACAATAATTTATAAAATAGTTATAACTATCTCTCATCATTCCAAAGTCAACATCATCATCCCATGGAATAAATCCATTATTTCTTATATACCCCAAAAGATTTCCGGCTATCAAAAACGGAGATATATTATCTTTTATATTAACAAATATATCATTAGAGAACCCTAACATTTCTAATTGTTTTTTTCTAGCAAAACCTTTAGCTGGTTTTAAATTATGTATATCAACGTTATTTAGCAAAAATTTATTTTTTTCACTAAGAAGATTGATATTCTCCCTATAATAATCAAGTAACAACATCATGTGTTTCTCTTTTAATTGTACATCAAGTATAACCTTTTCTTCTAAATAGTAATCTATCTCTGAAAATAATATAAAATCATATATTTGATTTCTAAACAGCTGATCCATAAGATCTTTCTCTCTGTTTTCAGATAAACCTATAACAAGTGTATATTCATCAGCAATTTTTATATATGAATAAAAATTCAGTATTTCTATACCATACAGTCTTTTTCCACATAATTCCGTATTATTATCCACAAAAAAAGCGACGCCTATATTTTTTAATTTTTGATACGCTTTTCTGCCATAATTACCTGCACCAAATATAACCAACTTCTTCATAATAATTTTGTTTATTAAAACCTTATCCTCTCTATATTATTTGTTGAATTTTATTTAATACATAATTTTCAATTTGTTTTTTCTCTATTGAAAGCAAATTTTTATCTATAGTTAAAAATCCAGATTCATCTTTATGTATATAATCTATACTTTCAAATGCATTTCTTCTATCATCTATCTTATAATATTTTACCGGTGTTCCATATACCAATGATGGTATCGTTGCATGAACCATATCGGTATACACCTTGTCAGCATTGGCGTACAATGTTAAATATTCATATGGACTATCTGACACAAACAAATTATTTTTTGATAAATATCTCGTTTTACTTTCATCAAGTGTATACTGAAAATGCCAAGGATGTATATAATGCTCTCTATCTGTCAGTTCCAAAGGTTCATCAGATCTGTTAAATGTTGATATTATATAATTTTTATGTTCCAACCCCACCGGATTATATTCATCATTCAGCCAAAATGCACAATCCAACCCCTTTCTGCACTCAAAATAATTAGAATATAAATCATATGTTTTTTTATCTCTGGTTACAATAAAAAGCGGATTCAATAACTTCATACCTCTAAGCACATCATCTTTTTCTTTATCTGTATAAGTCTTACCTCCTACTCCTATAAATGCAACCCGTTTTCCCTTCTTTATTAATTCTTTTGCATATTCATATGTAATACTAGTTCCATCATCTGTAAATACACCGCTCGTAGCATACATTCCCGCCAAAAACAAGACATCTGGTTCATAAAAATTGCTATTTTTAAATGCTCTGTCTCCAACTGATTTTGGAAGATATGTACTAGACATAGGCGATATACAAGCATAATTAATTGCTTCATTCTTTTTTTCAAGATTATGAACTATAGCTTTAACACCTAAATCAATAAATGCTTCTCCCACATTTGTAAACCAACTATTATTATTTGAACAAATATACATATACTAACGCCTTTCCTCTATCTCCATCAATAATTCTTTTATAAAATAATCATCTGGTAACCCTATATCTATTACTTTGATTTCATCTTTCTTCCAAATTAAGCAGGGGTTTTTTTTACTATCTGATATTATCAAGTAACTCCCATCATTTATTTTTTGTGCAAAATAATATGAATATATTCTTCCGAAATTATTATTTATTTCTTTAGTCTCTATTCTATCATTCCTACAATCAAACATATACATTGTATTTCCATCCCAAGGAAGTCCATATATTATATCATCAACTATAAAACTACACTCATACTGTGTAGTGCATTCATATTTACCGCTTACATGTATAATTTTTTGTGATTTATCCTTTAAATTATATTTCATTATTCCATTATCAAGTTTTTGCGGCATTAAATACAAATAATTGTCTTTAGCAATAACGTTTGTATATATCCCACTTATAACAGTTACTGGTACATCCTCTGTAACTTTATTAAGCACATCATAGCATTTAACTTGTGAATTATTAAATGGACAGAAATAGATTTTATTTTGTTCCATATAAGATGACTTATATGTTGCATGTATATCTCCAGAATACGAATAAATACCTATATCAATCCTCTCGATTTCTCTAGTTATTAAATCTATACACAACAAGCAATCATAATATGCCGGAACTAGATAAGCTTTGTTATCAGCTAAATATATTTGCCCAAAAGGTCTATATTCACATATGTGTTCTGACTTTGGAATTTCCAGATACTCTATACTATTATCATCAATTTTATATATAGCTATTTTTTGATTATCTCTAACAGGCACAAACCATACTTCACTATTATATGAAAACGCCGACCAATAATTATCTCTCACATTTTCGGCCATAAAAATATTTTTAACATTAATCTCTTTTGTATCCAAATCATATACTAGCAATCCCCTGTTATCCGGGTCTGATATATATAGTTTACCATTATATTCAGCTGCCGCATAAAATATAAAATAATTTTTATCATCAAATTCTAAATCAACCATTTTCTACCTCTTAAAAATTATATGTTATTTTGTAATAATCCAAGCCTTAAACAACCCATCTGCCTCATAGCCATCATATGGTATTCTGTCTATTACCTTTAAAGATGAACCTGAATCTTTTATAGCATTTTCAAATATTTCATCATCAAACCACTGTTCCCACGCATCTATTTCAAGCATTCCAAGTGCTTTTACCGACTTATCGACAACTATTACCTTCCCGCCAGCTTTCGTCACTCGTAACATCTCTTTGATGGCGTTTTCTGGAAATATTGCATGTTCCAGAGATTCCACAGCATACGTGATGTCAAATGTATTATCAGCATACGGAATCTGTGTGAGCACTCCATTCTCTTTTACTATTCGGTCTGATAATGTCCCCATTACTTGATCTGAAATATCTACCGCATATAACTGGGAATCTTTGACATCCTCTAAAAGATTAGTTAAGAACCTTCCTTTCCCACAACCGACATCAATTATCTTCATGCCCGCTTTTTTCACAGCGTTAATTTCTTTAAGAATAACCTGATATCTTCCATCTTCCTTTGAAATTGATGCTGAAAAACTATCCGCCTGTATATCAAACTCTAATCTGTTTTTATAAAAAACTGCATCCAGATAATACTTAACCGCCCAGCTTATTTCCCCATCAGGTATATAATCCGGATACTCCTTCTTATCTGTAGGTTTTGGATTATCAATTACGGCGTAGCTTCCAAACCATCCACCTGTTTCATTCTGAAGCTTTGCTGCATATGCTAATGCCTTATTTCCTCTTTCAATATCACCAAGCTTATACCATGTAATTGCCAGCTGGAACATTCCTGTCGAGCATACCCAGTCAACATCCTTGAATGCCGGAATATATCCTTTTTCATCAAGTATTACAGAAAGTTTATCCATTGCTTCTCTTGCAAGCTCAGTCTCTTCTATATCACAAAGTGCCTCCATAACATATGAGTAAAAATGCGACAAGAATCCAAAGTCAAGAATTTCATTTTTATAATTACTAATGTAATAGTCAGCCACCTTCCTTGCTGCCTTCTCATATTCCGGTTTATCAAGAAGCTTTGCTGCATCTATCAATGGTGAAAGACAGTATAGATGTATCAGTTCTGAACACACTCCATCATTCCCCCACGCTGCCTTAGAAGGAGTAACTAATCTGCCTTCTTCTGTAATCTGCCCTAATAACCAATCACATCCCTTTATCAAGTTTCCCTTAACCTCATGTTTTATTGGATATATAGCCACTAACCCTTTAAGAATCTGGGCTGTATCAAATACATATGGTTCTTTATCATCCGTATCATACCACGCCCCCTCATCGTGCTGTACTGAGCACAACCATCCAGCATATGTAATAGCCAGATCTCTGAATCCCCATCTTAAAAGGGTTGGAATATAATATCCGCTGACTTCCGGATAACTCTTTTGGTACTGGGAATTATTAATTATCCCCTCTCCTTTTATAGAATTATTCATTATCCAGTTTTTTGCCTTTTCCGTAGTTTTTATCCAGTCAACCTGTCCAGATAATTCCGGTTTTTTATAATTGTTAACCATCTCAAGATAGGTTATATATTCCGTTATTCCGGCATTTTCTAATTGCTCCGCTAATATACCTGCTTTGTGGGCATCAACAGCAATTACAATCTGGTAAGTCTTTGCAAGTTTCTTCATATCATCAAAAGATTTTACAATCTTACCATTAACAATCTTATCTTTCAGCTTCGGATTATTATCCACATAACAATACACTTTTTCTTCTCCAAGATAATCCAATGCCTTAGCACCAAACACTCCTGCTCCAAACAAAACCACTTTTTTACTCATATCAATTATTCCTCTTCTTTTAAGCCATTGTAAACCATCCGGCATTTCTCCATTCCAAAATACTTTAAGCAGCTCATCATGCCTTTGGGAATTCTGCAGCCACATTTCCTTGAATAATTCTGTCTTGATTCTGCAAGAAATCTTATTATTCATCTTCTGAATCATATTAAGTCTTAAGTCATATAATTTCTCTCTTACCTGAATCATCCGAGTTTCTGATAAGCTCTTCTCATGACATCTGTACTTATATAATAATTCATCTATATGACCTATCTTACTTATATTTCTTATTCTAAGCCAATACTCATAATCTTCTACTAAAAACCAGTCCGCACTATACTTACCAGCTTCTTCGGCAATATCTGCCCTATACATAAAGCATGCACCTACGCAGTTATTACTAAATATATCCTCAGGCTTAGATTCATATATTCCTGTTTCCCTGCCTTCTCCATCAATAAATCTCATATTAGAATATACAAGACCTGTATCCGGGTGCTCATCCAGAAACTTAACCATTTTCTCAATAGCATCTTGCTCATATATATTGTCATCCGACGTCCATGTATAATATCTTCCCAATGCCTTTTCAAACCCATTATTAAGCGAAGCCGGTATCTTACTATTTATTTTATTATGTATAATCTGAATCCTGCCATCTGCTTTTGCATATTCATTCATTATTTCAGGTGAAAAATCTGTAGAACAGTCGTCAACAATTATTAAATTCCAATCCTGAAACGTCTGATTCAATACACTTGTAATAGATTGTCTTAAATATTTTTCACCGTTATATACAGGCATTACTATGCTAACAACTGCCATATTTTCTCCTCTAATTGTCTTTAATAGATCTTCTTTATCATGCGTTCCGCATGAATTCCCCTAAAATTGATTCTTATAATTGTTTTGCTGTCAATGCCCATTTTTATAAGATACTTTTCAATCTGTCCACATACATTCTCATTAAGAATAGCTACTATTATTTTGTCTGGTCTATCACTCCTGACAATCTCTGGATTTTCTATATGATATCCCGGATTATTCATATTCTCCCACTGCTTATCAACAATAGATAGACTTGTTATATTCTTATTCTCTATTAATATATCATACAGACTTTTTCCGAATCCCCCAGCTCCGTATATGACTACCTTTCCATGAATACTTCTGAGTTCCTTGATATAAGGTATTATAATTTCTGGTCTTTTCAATAGCATTACAAATGTTATATATTGATTCAACTGTGATACCCATTCTGTCAGTCCGGCTGCTTCTTTAATATTATATAAATCCCAATATAAGGCTTTAACCCTTTCTACCGATAATTTTGCCCTCATCATTGATTTCTGATGTTGTCTATAATGATATAGGACATCTGTTTTTATTAGCACTGATTCTGCCTTATATACAGTTCTGAAAAAGAAATCCACATCTTCCCCAATTGTCACATTATCAGATACATTATCTATTGTTTCTAATAACAAAGATTTCTTTATTAATTTACATACAAGATTTGGCAACATTCCAAATTCAAAAAAAATTGCAGAACTAAGCATGTTAGGGATGATCTGGTCATGTGTTCTTTTTTTATCATATAATCCCGGTTCTATTTTATCAGTTTTATCCTTCGAATAATTCTCATATTCCTCTGTCAATCCATATGAGATAATATCAGCTTTCCCTGTATATACCTTCTCATATGTTGTAATATCTATCCAATCATCAGCATCGACAAAAGTAATATACTCACCCTTTGCTATTCTGATACCATCTTTTCTTGCCCTGACTAATCCCTCATTATGCTTGTTAACAATAACAATTCTGTCATCAGCTTGTTTGTACTTTTCACATATTGCAAGACTCTCATCCATTGATCCATCATTTACAAGAATAATTTCCAGATCACGATAAGTCTGATTAACAATACTTGCCAGACATTTATTTAAATATTCTTCCGCATTATATATTGGGACTATTACAGATATCATTCTTTTTTCCTTCAATCTATATTTAAATTCTTCTTGTAGCTTTTAATAAAGCATCAACTATATATTTAGAAGCATTTCCATCTCCATAAGGATTACTTGCCCTGCTCATCTTGCTATATATCTCGTGATTATCCAATAACGCCTTAACTCCGTTGTATACAGATTCTTTCTCAACCCCAACCAACTTCAGTGTACCTGCTGCAACCCCCTCTGGTCTTTCCGTATTCTCTCTTAATACCAGAACAGGCTTTCCGAGAGATGGTGCCTCCTCCTGAACACCTCCACTATCTGTCATTATCAGGAAACATTGCTGTATATAATTGTGAAAATGATATACATCCAGCGGCTCAATCAACCTGACCCTATCCTTATCCTTGAAGTACTTATAAGCTATTTCCCTGACTTTAGGATTCTTGTGTAATGGATATATAACCTTGACATCAGTATACTCATCCACAATAGCGTTAACAGCCTCAAATATATGTTTCATATTCTCACCTATATTCTCCCTTCTATGCGAAGTAAGTAATATAAGTCTGCTGCCTTTTGCCCACTCAATATTCTCATCAGAAAAAGAATCATCCACCGTAGTCTTTAATGCATCTATTACAGTATTGCCTGTAACAAATATATCTTCCGGATTCTTTCCTTCTTTCATCAGATTTCCTTTTGCCGTTTCCGTAGGCGCAAAATAATAATCACATATCAAATCTACAGCCTGTCTATTGAATTCTTCTGGATATGGAGACTTCATATTATATGTTCTTAATCCCGATTCAACATGACCTACTGGAATACTCTTGTAAAATGCCGCCATTGCCGCTGCAAATGAAGTGGTTGTATCACCATGCACAAGCACTACATCAGGTTTTTCCTTATTAAGGACATGATCGAGTCCTTGTAGCACTTTAGATGTAATATCTGCAAGTGATTGACTTTCCTGCATTATATTCAGATCATAATCTGCCTTTATCCCAAATAATCCATTTACCTGATCAAGCATTTCCCTATGTTGTCCTGTCAGACACACAACACACTCAATTTCCGGTCTATTCTTCATTTCCTGTATAAGCGGACACATTTTAATAGCTTCTGGTCTTGTACCATATACCACTAGTATTCTCATATATTTCTTGCATGATAATGAAAAAATTTAATTATCAACCTTTCTTTTACTTATAATATCTATTTCTTCATAGTCCTAGAAATAACCATAAAAGCCACCTGAACTTCCAGTCCAGGTGGCTTCATTCTTTATAAATATGTACTATTCTGCCTCCATGCACCATCATGATTCGTCCTGAATCTACTTATATATTATATCGGTCATTTTTCGTACATATTAACCTCATTTGCGTTCTTTATAACATATCCGCATTCATAATTATTCCAGGTTTCTTTGCAAGCATAAACTCTAATCCTATACTTCCTTCGCTTCCATAATATGCATCGCACATTCTTACTATTTTAGCAACATCATTTTCTTCCCGATATATACATTTACCTATATTTTCACGCAATATCCTCTTTTTAATCTCCATATATCCAGCTGCCAATTTTTCATTATAGTTACGTAAATATACTTCATGCTCCTTATCGCATACCCACACTATTTCAACTATATTCTTATTGCCTGCGAACACTTCTATCACTGACTCAAGTTTTTTTATCATTTGAACACCATATTCAATAATAGAACCTATTTGTACATAAAAAGCTATTTTTTTCCTACATAAAAGTTCATCATTAATATTCCGTGTAAAATTAGCACTTCGATTATTTTCTTTCATATACAATTTCACATTATATATTTTGTTTTCCCAAACACCTCTCATATTTTCTTTCGTAAATTCGGTAAGTTTTTTAATATATAGCCTTCTCATATTTTCAGACTGCACATACACTTCATCAGCACGCACTACCCCCGGCATAGCACAGTAATACTTCATATTATGCCACTCTCTATAGCTTTCTTCTGTAAACTCTTCCACTTTAAATGATTGGATATATACAAGTTTATCCGTAAGCTTCTGTAATGTGCTACTGTAATAGTCCTTTGCAAGTGTAATCGTATTGTTCCACTCATCACATGGATTCTGAATAACAATAATATCTGGGTGATGTAACGCTATATCAAATTGCTCATTATCTACAACATTTTCATCCGTTCCGTTAAAACTCCGTACCACTTGTTTTATTTTTTCCAGCTCATATTTAACATCATAACATGTACCATCATACTTTTTGTAATAATATGGAACTGCAACAATATAAGTATCCATTTTTTCTACGTTTTTTGTATTATTAAAATACCACTGTACATATTTCCACTCTTCTGATTTATGAACTACAAAAACAACTTCTTTTCTACATAATATTTCTCTCTCAAATGTTTTCTTGCTTTTATCAATATATTCTTTCACATCCATCCCTGATGTCCCAATCGACATTTGATAAATTGCTTCACACAATTGCTCCAAACTAGTAACTGTTTCCGTTCCTTCTCCCTTTATATTTTCAATCAGTGAACCCATATCTATAACCAGTTGCTGCATTTGTGATAACATTTCCCCCGCTTCTCTACTTTCACAAAATTGCGGTTTTATCTCATTTGCCATTAGTTGTAATTTTACAAAAGCATCTCTCAATAGATTTTTGTATCCATTTTTATCTTTGGCACAATTTAGTTGTTCAGATGTAAATCTATATGATGGCATGTCAAAGTCCAAAACAGCTTGTAACTGCTTCTTTTGTAACTCAAAAAATGGATAATCATGTCCACCGGCATTGCGCACCAATTCCATATAATTTCCATAACGTTGCTTTAGCATTTTGCAATATTGGATAGATACGGGTATTCTAGTACATTCATATGGCAATTCTATTGCCGCCTCATAACATTCTTTTGGAAATCTAAAATTTGGATTTCTTAGACCATGAGGGAACAACTGACTCAGCCGATCAGACTCTTCATCTGTAAATCTGCTAAAAATAAGTTCAACAACGGTATAAAGTGATCTTCTGAGTTCCACATCTGACAGTTCTCTGGATATCTTTATATCACATTCCATTTCAAGTTTTTGAAGTTCATGTTCTCTCATTAACCCTTCTAATCTTCCCGCGCCTATCATATCTGCAATAGCGATAGTATGCATGGCTAATGTATCCCTCTTTTTTTCCTCCGTCTCATCCCTTGAAACATAATCTAATACAAATATATCTACACCTGCTATATATGGAAACTGATGAAATCTATCGAGATGTTCCTGCTCAAAGCATATTCTCTGTTTTCCAACAACTCTTCCTAGAAATAACCAGAAATCATCATGATTCCGAAAATTGTATGCTGAAAATCCTTCTGGTAACTCTGTATTGGCAATTTCCATAAAACGATTATAATCATCTCTTTTCATAACTATGTCAAGATCATCATCCCATGGAATAAAACCTTCATGGCGAACTGTTGCCAGAAGTGTCCCCCAGTCTGCGAAATACTGTATATGATGTTTTTTACATATTCTGTCTATCTCAGATAATACCTCAAGTTCCGCTGCCCATGCTTGTTTTATTTCAGCAGGAACAAAAAAGCCATCTCTTACTTCATCCTCAAAAAATTCTTTACAAAATTTCACTTGTCTACTCCAACATATATACTTATTCTTCGCTAAACATCTTTTCCAGCATATTTTCATATGAAAAATGTTTTCTTACCTTTTCACATCCGTGCTGTGCGATAGAAATTCTCTCATCATCATGCGATAAATAATAGCTTACTTTATCCTCTAGATCTGCCATGCTCTCATATAAAACAACTTCTTCTCCTGGAACAAAGTATTCAGCCAGTTCTGCCTGGTAATTAGAAAGCAAGAACCCTCCGCACCCCATAACATCTAACACTCTCATGGGCATTCCTGAAGATATTGATCTACACGTAATATTTAAATTAATTTTTGTTTTCCTATATAGAGTCGGTAATTCTGTATCATAGTCCACTGGCGGTCTAACATTTATCTTTCCTATTTTACTTGTATCATTTAGCAACTTACTTGCATCTGACCCCGTACAAAAGAGTACATCTGCATATTTACTACATCTCGTCAGTACTTCTGTCCGCTCAATCTCTGCTAGTTTATCAGATAACATTTTCTCATAAATAACTTCTTTCGGCAATTTTATGTTTACACTATCATCAAGTTTAATATATTTATTCAATTCATTGACAATATCTTTTGTTAATAATTCAGTAAACAAATTATATCCATATACGTTCAATTGTGAACTTATTATTCCATCCAAATATCCTTTCATATATGGTGGAAGATAATTAATTTGATTATACATATTATTATTATATAGGTTTCCTATGAAACTGATTTCATGTAGATATGATATACTCTTTAAATTTCTATATTGAACTTCTATATTGTTATTAGCTGCATCCTCTTCATTAAACAAACATTCCAATTTATGTACATTTACCGCCAATGGTAAATGAAATATATTTTTTACCCCCCTGTTTACAAAATAGTAGTATTGGTTTCTGTCAAAGACAAAAATCCGATTGCAGGAATTATATACTGAATCAGAAAACAATGTAAATTGAGGACAATCATATACCCATGAATAATATAAAATTCCACATTTTTGTGCGCCATATGAAAGGAGAGGAATATAATCAAACGAAAAAATACAATCGTAATTTCCGGCATACAATTGTTCCCGTAAACTATTCAAAAAATTTTCATCACTTTCATAGTTTTCTAATGACTTTTTCCATATATCATATTCTATATTTAAATTTCTAAATCCTTGACAAATGTCCGCTCCACTATTGGAACCCCAATCATAATATAAAACCTTCATCTTCTGCCTCAATCTATCAAATTACTTAAACTTATTTCAAAACATGCTACATAGCTTACCTCAACTCTCTCTTTTAGTTTTATAAAATCTTCTTAACTTTCTCCACAACAAACCGAATATCTTCAGTCGTAATTTGTGTACTACTTGGAATATTCAGAATACAACGACTGTAATATGGAGCCTTTTCCATCTCATAAGCAATTGCGTTCTGATACGGAAGCTGTTCATGAATTAACCCCCATATTGCCCGGGTCTGTACCCCACACTCTTGAAGTATCGTTATCACATCTCTCATTTTTTTTGTTTGCAATTTTTCCATATTCAGTTTCAGCGAATAAAACCACTTGTTCGAGGAAGTCCCCTCCCGAAACGAAAATAAAGTTCCATTAGGAAAACCTTGTAGCAGTTGTTGATAAAATCTATAATTTTCCTGCTTACGGTGGATAAATTCTGGAAGTTCTTCCATCTGGGCAACCCCAAGAGCTGCCTGCAGGTTTGTCATTCGATAATTATACCCAATCTCATTATGGATATAAAAATGTGGATCATCCTTTGCCTGCGTGGAGAGATACTTCAGATGCTCTACTTCCGCTGGATCTTTTGCCGTTACAGCCCCTCCACCACCAGTGGTAATAATTTTATTTCCATTAAATGAGTATGCTCCAAAATCGCCAATCGTCCCAGCGAATTTTTCACTATAGCGTCCCCTTATATACTTTGTACCAAGAGCTTCCGTTGCGTCCTCAATTACCTTTAAATAAAACTCCTCTGCGATATCCATAATAGCTTCCATGTCGACCATATTTCCAAAAACATGCACAACTACCACGGCTTTTACGGTTTTTCCAGTAGATTTATGTTTTAACTGTCCATTCTCCGTCACACATTCGTTTTCACAGAAACGGCGCAATTTCTGCGGATCCATACAAAGGCTGTCATCACAGTCCATAAACACCGGTTCAGCAAACTGATAACGTACCGGATTGACCGCCGCTATAAATGTCAATGTTGGAACAATTACCATATCCCCCGGCTGTACCCCACATGCAATCAAAGACAGATGTAATGCCGAAGTTCCACTCTGCACGGCAGCTGTTTTTTCCACATTTAAAAAATCTGCCAGTTTTTCTTCCAGCTTTGTTATATATGCACCACCTGTAGATACCCACCCCTGGTCGAGCGCATCATCTACATATTTTCTTTCATTTCCTTCAAAATTAGGTATTGATAATGGAATAAACCGACTCAATTTGCTTTCCCTCTTTTCTTATTCAACAAGATTGCTCTTATGTGCACTATACGTTATATATCTCTGTCTTATAAGCATTCATATTTTGCCTAATCCACTCAATCGTCTCCGCAATTCCGTGTTCAAACGTATATTTTTGCTTCCAATCCGTTAATTCTTTAATCTTCGCATTTGCACCAAGTAAACGATTTACCTCACTCTTTTCAGGACGAAGCCTTTGTTCGTCACATACAATCTGTGCCTTTGGATTGATCTGAGAAATAATCTCCTGTGCCAAATTGCCAATTGAAATCTCTTGCTGTGTTGCAATATTGATTTCCTGTCCAATCGTCTTATCCGACTCGGCAATTGCTATAAACCCAGCTGCAGTATCCTTTACATAATTAAAATCCCTTGTCGGTGTCAACGATCCAAGTTTAATCTCTTCTTTTCCAGCCAGAAGCTGTGTAATGATAGTTGGAATTACAGCTCTTGCTGACTGTCTCGGTCCAAAGGTATTAAATGGACGAACAATTGCAACCGGTAGATTAAAGCTACGATAAAAGCTCTCTGCCAAACGGTCTGCTCCAATTTTGGTTGCTGAATACGGAGACTGTCCCTGATATGGATGTTTCTCATCAATTGGAACATACCGAGCTGTTCCATATACCTCAGAAGTAGATGTCACCATAATTTTCTCAGTGCCAAGATCCCTGGCTGCCTGTAATACATTTAATGTTCCTTTAATATTCGTATCTACATAAGAATCTGGCGAATGGTAGCTAAACGGAATTGCAATCAAAGCAGCAAGATGAAATACCTGATCAATCCCCTTCATAGCTTCTCGCACCCCATTCGGATCTCGGATGTCCCCACTAAACACTTCAATCTGATCCAGTTTCTCTTTTGGAAGCGTGTCCAACCATCCCCAGGTATTAAATGAATTATAATAGGTAAATGCTTTTACGTCATAACCTTTCTCAAGCAGACTTTCTGTAAGATGACTTCCAATAAACCCATCTGCTCCTGTTACAAGTACTTTTTTCATGTCAAAATCCTTCCTATCCTAAATTATATCTGCTATTCTGATTTCAAGTTCAATTTTTCTTCCATACGATGCATTTCTTCAAATTCTCCCATGTCCAGGAAAGAATCTTCACTAATCGGATACATGCCAACCTTTCGATGCTCTGCAAGAAGCTTATCAGTCAAATCAGTCATATGATAAAAAGTATCCTCTGGTATCTCATTTTTTAATTCAGGATTAAGAATATACATTCCTGTATTCACAAAATAAGACAACTTTGGCTTTTCCTCCATAGATTCCACAATTCCATTTCCGCTTGAATGAATGACCCCATATGGTACCACAATATTCTTCAATGCCGTCACAATTGTGAGTTCATTTCCCGACTCTTTATGATAACGATAGACGTCCTCATAATCCGCATGAATCAAAATATCGCAATTGGTTACAATAAACGGTTTCTCAAATGAATCTGTAATTAATTGCAGACTACCAGCAGTCCCAAGCGGCTTATCCTCTTCCACATACTGCAATTCATATTCTCTGGACTGTTCAGAAAAATAAGAACGTATCATATTCTTCCGGTAATTCACTGTTGCATAAAATTTCTGTATCCCAAACTCACAAAATTTCTTTATAATGCGTTCCATAATCGGAATATCTCCAATCGGAATAAGGGGCTTTGGAAGAATCTTTGTGTATGGGTATAACCTGGTTCCCTTTCCACCAGCCATAATTACTACAGGCACGTCTTTTAAAAGACCATGTGGTATTTTTGCCATTTCTACTTGTTCATCACGAAAAATAATATCTGAAACTATCCCTTTTGATGTAACCACTGGAAGAGCCGTTATCGAATGCTGCACCATAAATTCTCTCGCTTTGTCATGCTCTTTTCTTGCAATTTTCTTCGGTTCAGTATTCATAAATTTCGAAATTGGTGCCTTTAATTCTCCTGTCTGGATCAGCCACCTTCTGATATCGCCATCTGTGATAACACCGAGCAATTTCAGTTGTTTGTCTGTAACAAACAAAATACCCCTGGCATTACGGTCAATATGTTGCATCGCTTCAACAACCGTACTGTCTGGGGATATTATAAATGGTAAAAGCTGTTCTGTTTTCATAAGGCAACCTCCATGTTGAATGCTTATCTTCCATGATAAGTCTATTATATATATCGGCGCCATTATCGAAATAATAAGCTCTAAAGGACTAATTCTTCAGATGTTTCAAAATTGTTTCTGCAATCCAAAAGTCTAATTCACAATCAATATCGACCGAATGTAATGGATCCATGATATACGCAAAACATTTGTCTTTGTATATATTATGAGCATTCAGCAAATGATTGACTTTCAATATATAAATTGCACCATTCTCCCGATAATATGTTGGAAGCGCCTGCCTTGGCAAATATGCCAATTGTTCATCTTCAAACTCCTCCATAGAAAGGTTCTCCGGGAGCGTATTACTCCATAATGGTGAATGATCCATTTCACAAACAGAAGAAATCATATTCGCTTTTTTATCTTCAAAAAATTGAAAAGCTCTTTTTATATCATACTGCGTACGAAGTGGGGAAGTCGGTTGTAACACTGTAACCGTATCAAATGTCTGTCCTCTTTTCGAATATTCTGACAACACATATTTTACTGCATCCCATGTAGTTGCATCATCTGCTGCAAACTCAGCGCTTCTTAAAAAGGGCTCATCTGCTCCCCATTTTTTTGCAATCTCTGCATATTCTACAGAATCTGTTGATACATGTATTGTATCAAATAATTTTGTTTTCTGTGCTGCTAATATTGCGTATACCAGTAATGGTTTCCCATTTAGTTCCTTAATGTTTTTATCCTTCAATCCTTTGGATCCACTTCTTGCTGGAATAATTGCCAAATTGTTTTTATTCATATTACAAACCCTCTATCAAAAATTAATATCATAGAACTTCTTTTGTGCACCTTTTCCAGAAGACAAAAATCTTTTTATTTCTCTAACAATTTGTTCAGAAGTATTTCCATTTCCATATGGATTTTTTGTTTTCTTTGCTAGTTGAATGAATTGTTCAGATCTCGCCTTACAAATAGCCATTTCTATACTTTTATGATCTGTTTCACAATTCAAAACGCTTTGTGCCTGTAAACGTCCTTTCTGCCTGTTCCCAACATTAACAGTAGGAATCCCAAAACACGGAGCCTCAATAATCCCACTTGACGAATTTCCTATAACCATTGCACAATTTTTTATTAAGCTCAAGTAACGTTGTATTCCAAGTGAATTATAATACCTGCAATTGTGATGTTTTTCAACATACTTCTGTATTCTATTGTTGATAACATCTCCTCCCTCATCTGCATTCGATCCGGTGAAAATATATTTCATATCAGGGAACTTATCTATTGCGATCAGAAGTTCCTTAATTTGATTCTCAGGTGTATCTTTTCCCAAAGTCGCAGGATGATAAGTTACACATGCATAATCTGTGTCAAGTTTGAACTCAAGAAATTTTTCGATCTCTTCTAAAGAAAGGTATTGCATTTTATAAACATTTTCTACACCTACATCACCATAATTAAAAACTGTTTCTGGAGCTTCCCCCATCTGTATAATTCTTTTTCTATAAGTTTCGCAAGCTGGAAAATGAAGGCAACTCATCTTTGTAATGCAATGCCTTATAGTATCATCTATTGCACCTTCCGTTATCTCTCCTCCTGAAATATGCGCAATAGGTATTTTTAAAACCATAGCAGCTTCGCATATTGCCATAATTTCATATCTATCCCCAACAACTACTAATAAATCCGGTCGCATTGATACGAAGCATTTTCCAAATCGTTCCAATGCACTGCTCATCGTTTTAATGACTGTACAACCTTTTTCAGGCTCCATAATCTGTATTATCTCACAAATAGGAAATCCATCCTTTTTAATCTCATCAATGGTATTACCATATTCCTTAACAACATGCGTTCCTGTAACGACAAGTTTTAACTCTAAATCAGCATCCTCTTCTATCCTTTGAATCGTATTTTTTAAGACTCCATATTCCGCCCTTGTAGAGGTCACTACGCATATTTTTTTCATAACGTTCCTCACTCATCATATTTCTATTCCATCATTCACTTGAAATTCTTTTCTCGCATTTGTGCCAATAATAATATCCCAAGCATTTGCCGGTAAACCACTTTGATTCCGTTTCACACAAATATCCTCTTCCGTAATAACTTTTCCTTTAGGAATATAGTTTTTAGCAACAATTCTTTTTAAAACTACCTTAGAAATTTCTTTTTCATCTAATGTTGGATACTTTACACCAGTACCAATCGAATTTTCAATATTACGTATACTATTTACCATCTTTCTAAATTCATCTGGTTCTGTACTCGCCACATGATCTGGACCATCCATAGTTCGATCCAAAGTAAAATGTTTTTCTATCACAACTGCCCCTCGTGCTACCGCTGCTATCGGTACTTCAATTCCAATTGTATGATCAGAATAACCAACCGGTAGATCAAATGCCGTTTTTAAAGTATCCATCGCTTTTAAATTCACATTTTCAAAAGAACATGGATAACTCGTTGTACAGTGTAGCAATATAATATTTTCTGTTCCTCCCTCTCTTAAGGCATTAAGAGAAACTTCCACATCAGCTAGACTGCTCATTCCAGTACTCAGAATAACCGGCTTTTTTTTGCTTCCAATATATCTTAAATATGATACATTACCGATATCACCAGATCCAATTTTAATATAAGGTATTCCAAGTTCTATCAAAAAATCCAAACTGTCTTTTTCATCTGCAGTAGACATAAATAAAATACCTATTTCATCACAATACCGCTTGATTTCCCGAAAATCATCATATGACAGTTCTAAACGCTTTAACATATCATACTGTGATTCATTATGTCCAGTATTTGCAATCTGATATTCTGCCTGATCAACTGTTTGTGTAATAATCTTGTCTGTCACCCAGGTCTGAAACTTTACAGCATCGGCCCCGGCTTTTTTTGCGGCAGCACATAATTTTTTTGCGGTTTGTACATCTCCGTTATGATTAACTCCAGCCTCTGCAATAATAAATGTTTTATTCATATCGTTCACTCTACCTTTTTATGCCCTATACAAAATCATATATTTTTGATTCTCATCAAAAGATGAATCCTGTTGTTTTCTCAACATTACAAGATCTCTGAATTTATTTTCATCAAAGATATTGCATCCAATACAAAAGTCGATCTCGCCATTTCGGTTGAAATGTTTTTTAAATCTCAAAAGGCTATCTTCTATTCCGACACCACCACCTAAATGAAATTTGTCTATCCCCTGCTTCGCAGCCCACATTGCAGCTTTTGTCAAAAGCAGATTCGTCGCACCCAGCTTATTGTATTCCGATAATGTACCAGACAGATGATAATGCATATATTGATTATTAAAAAAGAACATGGACGCGCTAATTATTTTCTCTTCATAAAGGGCATAAAAGAAAATGCAATTATCCTTCATTTCTTTTATTATATAATTGAAATAATCAGATTTAAAAAAGTAATACTCTTCCGCCCTATTTTTTTCCATCGTACTATTATATATGTCCATAAATTCTGATAAATGTTCGCCGTGATCTGATATGATCTCCACCCCATTTTTTTCGGCTTTTCGCACCATATTCCGATTATTTGGCGTCATATTTTTCCAGATAGTTTCTTCAGACGTTGTATCTATAAATACAGTTTTTTTCATGTAAACAACTTTTTCCAAATCTTCTATCAGCTTTTGATTCTGAAACAGTGGATGAAAACGATAAAATGCTGTTATAATATGATGTCGGTTTGCATACTCTTTCATCTCTTCTATTGCACTTTTCACCCATTGCTGCGACACATTCCCATTTGTCAAAAATCCCCCATAACCATACGGAGTTGTCCAATCATAATACCTGTCCACCTCAAGATGTTCTTGAAAAGGAGAGAACAATGCAATATCATTTTCCATCACTACACACACCATTTGTGCGCCGTCGTTCTCCCAGTATAACAAATATGGATTACCATCACCATGAAGTTTCAGCGAATACGCATACTCATTCAGGTAATAAATATCCCAGTTGGGGAAACTTTTTATTATACTATTCCATTTTTCTCTTTCTTCTACACTTATTAGTTTCATCTATTTGTCTGCCTTCGCTGTCAACATCTGAATTGAAATGCCATTATCCGTATATACCATTTCATCTATAATAATATTATGGAACCCACTTACTTCTAGTGTTTCCTTAAGTTCATCCTTAGTAAAAAAATGTGCTATCGCCCGCCCTTCCAGAGGTCCCTTTTCTATATTCTCATAAGTATTATCTTCTATATATTTTCCTGTTCCGTAACCATCTGTTTTCTCTCCAAAACATGCCGAGTATAATTTTCCTCCTTTTTTTAACCTTTCATACACTTCTTTATACATTATTTCTATATGAACTTTTTTATTTGCATATATGCACACATTATCAACAACACAGTCAAACATATCTGATGCATAATCTAGTTCCGTTCCATCCATAACAGAAAAATGCACATTATTATATCCATCCTTATTCAGATACTCTTTCGCTCTATTTACTGCGCTTTCAGATCCATCAAATGCATACACATCAAACCCTTCACGTGCTAAAAACCACGTATTTGCTCCCGCACCGCATCCAAAATCTAATATCTTTATATTCTTTCTGTCCTTATTATAAAAATTTCTAGCGATAAATCTAACTAACTGTTCCGATGGATATTTTCCCCATTCTTGATTTCTATGAATTTCTTCCCATTCCTTCGAAAATGATTTCATACTATTTTTTCCCATCCTGTTATTTGATAAGTCCATTATCTATCAAAAGCTGTTGCCATTCCACTTCAAGTGACTTACAGTTTTTTATATCTGTCTCATATGCCAAAATTCCAGCCTTTATAATGTTCTCTGTTTCCTGGTATAGTGAATCCGTTTTTTCTATAATTGCATCCAATGCCTCATACGCTTCTTTATTCCCCCATTCTTTTAATAATCCAGCTTCCCTTGAACCTTCAAATTCTTTTGTTAATACACCATTTTCATCTACCATTTTTTTATAAGCAGATGTATTATTTTTCCCTTTTCGATTTAATTCTCTTAATTTATCATATCTTCGAACGCCCTCTTTTAATTTTTTCTTCCAAATCTCCAAATTTTTTAAAACATCTTTATATTCATCATATATATCTTTTTGTTCTTCTGAAGAAAATGCTCCCTCATCTATATGCACTAATTTCTCATAGTCTATATCAGCTGCATTTGAAGCGAACTCATCAATTACACTTTCTAAAGTTCTTACCTCAGCTCCTTCTATTTTTGCTCCACCTTCCGTTGCATTTATTACATTAGCTTTTGTATCACATATCCTCTCTTCAAACCATTTGCGATAAACATTCATATTTCCCTCTGTTAATATTTTTCCACCATCATTTGATTCGACTTCAAAATATTTATTATCATCCGTATTAATCAAATTAGTGTCATCTAATGTTTTATATTCTGCAGCCTTTGAATGTACTTGTCCATTTGGATATGCCAAATCCTGACCTACTAATATAATTGTTCCAAATCCTAACATTTCTGCCAGTGAAAAAGCATTATTTGCAACTGACCCGCCTGACGGCAAACTCATTTTTTTATGTCCATACTTCTCATAAATTTGTTTTGAAAACTCAGATTCTGTTGTTTGAAAATATAATACCCCTTTATGTTGACGTATTATTTTATAATGACTATACATACTACAAATCATAGTTGTATTTAATAATTTTTCATCTTGTAATATAGTCTCATCCTTAATTGGATCTATTGTAATTATAATATCCGGTTTAACCCCTTCTTTTATCATCGCCTTTGCAGCTGCATCAACAGCAATTAAAAACATTTTATTTTTTGCAAATTTTAAATACTTAATATTTTTATCAAGCGAAGGGCCTGCCGAAACGACTATTGCGGCTTTATCACTAAAATCATAACTCTCAAGTTTATCGAAAAGCTGGCCCAAAGCATTCTTTTGGGGAAATACAAAAAAATTCTTCAGCACACTATCCCGTCTGTATTGTTCATCGTGTATAACTGTATTTCTCTCCACATACAAGAATTCAATTTGATTATAATATATATTTTCTATCTTTCTTACTTCTTTATTGTTTATTTTATTATAATTAGGAACTGCTTTATAAAATAACTCATCTTTGTCTATATACGTGATTAATGTAGATAAATATTCTCTAAAAAGCTGCACGCGATTTTCTCCTATCGCCAAAAATACCTTATCTCCTACCAGATCACTAACATCTACATTGTGTAAGACTTCATTTTCCAATTCTTCAAATACTTCAATACAAATAATAATATTATCCGGATAACGTTCCTTCAATGCTTTTAAATACATTCCGTTCCCTAATCCCATGATAATAAATTTAGATTTATATGTTACATTTTCAAATTGATCTGCCCAAATTTGAGCAGCTGTCCATGCCTCATATCTGCTGTTAAGATAAAACTCTTTCTTTCCCTTTTTAACCTTGACAATTTTCTCATCTGATATAGATTTTACTATTTCATACTCACTCTTCTCAACTGTGCTATCTTTAATTTTTAAGTATGGATATTGTTCAAACAGAACATCTATATTTTTTTTATATATTCCCACTTTCATCCTCTTCTATATCTATAATTTGTTTATACAGTTCCACTGTTCTATAAATTCTATAATTAAATGTGTCTGCCAATAAAACTGTATCTTCACTTTCCATCCCCTGTTTTAAATCCCTCAATTGTTGCACTAAATCATCAATTTTTATTTCTGTAATACCATATTGCTTTACCTTAGTAATTAATTCTTTGTATATCTCCCCTAATATGTAATTCATCTTTGGGATTTCATCATATATATCCTTTTGCTGCCATATTTTTGTAGCAAGCATCTCTATTTGCATTAATGTCTGTTCTATTTCTTCTTTTTTCATATTTCTTAAATTATATTTTCTGTATTATAGAAAATAAGACCGCCATATGGCGGTCTTATTAATGTTTGTAGTTGGTAGTAATATTACTGTAATAAGCTTAATACACCCTGATTTGACTGGTTAGCCTGTGCAAGCATTGACTGTCCTGCCTGAGCAAGAATGTTATTCTTACTGTAGTTAACCATTTCTTCAGCCATATCTGTATCACGGATACGTGATTCTGCAGAAGATGTATTCTCTGAAATGTTATCAAGATTGCTTACTGTATGCTCAAGTCTGTTCTGAACTGCACCAAGTGCTGATCTCTGACTAGATACGCATGCAATCGCTTTCTGAACAGTACAAATTGCAGACTCAGCAGTAGCCTGTGTCGATACCTTTAAACCATCTACTCCAATAGTATCAGCATCCATAGCTACAATAGAAATTTGAATTATCTGGCAAGCATCTGCTCCTACCTGTAATTTTTTACCTGTAAAGTCGCCGCCTAAAAGATTCTGTGTATTGAATGTTGTAGTACATGCAATTCTTCCAGTCTCACAAACCAATGCATCAATCTCCTGCTGAATAGCATTACGATCAGTTGATGTATTTGTATCATTTGCTGCCTGTACAGATAATTCATTCATTCTCTGTAAAATAGAATGAGTTTCATTTAATGCACCTTCAGCTACCTGAATTAAAGAGATACCATCCTGAGCATTGTCAGAAGCTTTGTTAAGACCTCTGATCTGGCTTCTCATCTTCTCAGAAATTGTTAAACCTGCTGCATCATCGCCTGCACGGTTAATCTTGTAACCAGAAGATAATTTCTCTGAAGATTTCGCCTGTGCGCCTGTTGTTACTCCTAACATTCTGTTCGCATTTGCTGCGGTCATATTGTGCTGAACTACCATAATATTTTTCCTCCTTGAATTAAGTGCAGCTTCCATGCTGCAATTTGATTTGTTTGTGACAGTTTTCTATGCGGCCGTACGCTCCGCTTCGAATTCCATCCGATTTTGTAAGAAACAATTGTTATCTTGTTTACTTGCTATATATATCGGACGGGGTTTGGAATACTTTAGGGGTAATTTTAATTTTTTTAAAATTTATTTTTTCTGCTCATTTTCCAAAGTAAATGCAACCTCTCTTTTTCCTAAGAGTTGCGTTTACTTTGAAAATTCAATCAAAAAAAATCGGCTCTCCCGGCAGAAATTTTAATGCCTGCAGAAATCGTTTTTCCTGCAAAGCTTATCATATCTGCACAGGCTGTCCTTCCAGACGTACTTTTTCTTATTGCAAATACTGTAAAGCATGCAATTCTGTATGTGATCTTTTCGAACCGGATGTCTGCCCTGCTTTATCAAAACCGCCCTATGTTTGTAATGGCTGCCCTAAGAGGCGTACTTTATGTACTCTTGAAAAATGTTTATACCAGCCTGACGCAGCTCATGATGAGTACCGTACCATCCTTTCTGAAGCCCGTTCCGGTCTTTCCCTGTCTGAGTCTGAAATAAAACATATTGACAGCATCGTTTCTCCTCTTCTTATAAAAAAGCAGTCACTTCGCCACATATGTTCTAACCATGCTGACTCCATAATGGTCAGCGAAAGCACTCTGTACCGACTCGTGGATTATAATCTCCTGCAGGCTAAAAACATTGATCTTCCAAGGAAAGTCCGCTATGTGAAACGTAAAAGCAGGAAAAACTATAAGGTTGACAGATCATGCCGCACCGGCAGAACTTAGAACTTACAAAGACTTTTTAGATTTCTGCAATGCGCGTCCCGGTCTTCCGGTTACACAGATTGATTCTGTCAAAGAAAAAAAAGGGGGAGAAGTACTTCTTACCATTCACTTTGTTAAAGCAGAATGTATGCTTGCCTTTTTAAGGGATTCAAATGATTCCCGATCAGTCATAGACATTTTTGAGAGACTTTATCTTGAACTTCGTCCGGATATATTTATGAACCTGATGCCTGTTCTTCTCGGTGATAACGGCAGCGAATTTTCCGATCCGAAAGCTCTGGAGTTTGACAGACAGGGGAATCAGCGGACACATGTTTTTTATTGTGATCCTTCCGCATCATTCCAGAAATGTTCTGCTGAAAGAAACCATGAATTCATACACATGTTTATTCCAAAAGGGACCCCGTTGGATAATTATACCTAGAAAGATATCTCCCTGATGATGGATCACATAAATTCATACGGACGCGCAAGTCTTGGTAATCGTTGTCCCTACGAAGTAATGGAATTCCTTTATGGCACGGGTATAACCGGGCTTCTTGGCTGTCACCGTATCGCTCCGGATGAAGTTACCTTAAACGGATCAATTTTTAATAAGGAGGTACTCACAAATGATCAGCTATAAACCTTTGTACATGCATTCTTTCCTAAATGAACAGCTCCGTGAATGCAGCTGTTTCAACACTTTTAGTAACCGTGACAAAAACAATCTGATGCTCTGGCTGTACAATGGTCACGACATAACTTCTAATCCCTGGGGATACTGCTACGAAGATGGATGGGACATGGATTATATAACAGCATTAAAGCTGGACGAAGAAACTTATGAACTAATGAAAAGAATGGCAGAAGAAAACTAGCAGTCTCATGTTTTCTTTCTGCCACCACAAAATATCGGGAAACAGCTCCATACCACTATTATCAGGGGTGGCTTTTACTATGACAAAAATCATGTAAAAGTCAGCTTTTTTCGATTATAATTTCAAAAAAGATGACTTTCGATTGCATTTACTATGGGAAAGTTGCATTTACCTTAAAAATTCAGCAAAAATTCAGCATTTTATGAAAATCACTTATTTTTTTCTTTTCTCTTTTTTATTTACCGCATACCACTGCTTTGCTTCATCACCAACAAGTTCCTCAACAGCCTGAACATACTGCAATCTTGCTTCATACTTTTCATCTTCTTCCTTATATGTATGCATCATCTGACCATGGGCGGCTGCTGGATACACGCAAGGCATCCTTTTGCCGGCTTCATGAAATCACTCCGCACTTTCTTGTATGATGGCGATGTTCTAATAAGTTGCTCCTCTTGTTGGCTAAAGTAGTAAAACACAGTAATCAGCTACCTTTGCTTAAGAAAAGAAGAGTGATACGACAGCATCCAAATCTAAAAATAAGTAAAGTAGTCATTTACTGTTTATTTACTGTATTATATCAGATCTGCAATTACATTTGAAACGGTATGTTTATTCATCGCTTACAATATTTCTCCATCTTCTTTTCCCATCATAACTGTGAAAGAACACCATGCGCACAAAAAAGATTATCAATGAAATATATGACATTCATAATCCTCAATAAAACTTGTGGTTAATATTTACTATTTTTCTTTCTCTATAATACATTTTCCTCATTAATGTATGCACTACTATTTGAAATAGCATTTCCAAAATATTCTATTTCCACTATATCGAGCTGTATTCACATGCAAAGGCTAAAGGCAGGTTACATGCATTTACTTGTATGAGTTATTGCTCACTATATCGAGCTGTATTCACCATCAAAAACATTGGGAGCGAAAATATCATGATAAAGTTATTGCTCACTATATCGAGCTGTATTCAAAACAGTATATATAATACTTTCTATATCAAATTATCATCTTTTTTCGCATAAATCAACCTATTACTATTAAAAAGTGGGTCAACCGTTTATATTACTATTCACCAAAGGCTTATAAATACTGTCTTTCTTTATTTTATTCAATATAAGTCTAGGTTGACCCACTTTTTATGTGTACTTGAACGGCTTATACTTTTCATTATCCTGAACAAATTTTACAATCTTATAAACCTCAGCTTGTCATACGTCAGTTTTTGACCATCTATTGATATTTTTGATGATAATTCAAGGCAAATTTTAATTTGGTAATTTAAAATTAAGGTTTGCAAAAGGGTTATATGATAAACGCTCATTATTATTTTTTCCAGCATCGCTTTTTGTTTCTTCGTTTTTCTTCCCTTTATTGTCCTTATTTTTCTTTTCTTTTTGCTTATTTTGATCGTCAGACTCTTTATTTTTTTCATACTTGTCCGCATTGGTTACAACAACAGACTTTTTTAGATTGTCCTCTTCATTCTCCACATAATACAATATCTTTCGTATTGTCTTTAAATATCTCTCATCCTTCGCATCCGTTATTAAAGAGCCACCTTTTACCTTATATTGAAAAGTATCAGATTTTATACTCCTGATTGATAATTTTGCCCCCGAGGTGGTCTGTTTACCTATAGTTTTAAATCCTGATTCCAATACCGGTTCCACGATAACATTATGCCTGAGCAAAATATTTTGCAGAAGATTTAATACATTCTTCTGGTACTTTATATCATAAGTAAAGAACCTATCAAAAACCTCGCTATATATAGATAACATGCTTCTATAATCTCCAAGATAATATTTAAAATGATCAATACCATTTCTCAGATTTATAATGTCATCGTGTTCTGCAACTACTTCAAATATCTCAAGACCTGCATTATAAAGTGTTAATTTATCTAATCCGAGATACTCAGAATATCTATTAAATGCGCTAATCTTTCCTCCTGCTCCACCTTTAGTACATTGTTCTTTTAATATATCCCCTTTTTCATCCGGAGCATATACAGCAACGCCATTAACGTACATTCCAATTATCTGATATAGAATTGCATCTTTAATGGAATCACCATTTACTTCAATTTTTTGATATGCTTCTTTTTTTTCAGAATTATTTCTTAAACAGTTATAATGAAATCCCAGCTGGAAATAAAGCAAATCTCTTTCCCTCATGAAAGACCAGTTTATAAGCTGTCCCAATAACTCATTGATTATTTCGCCATATTCTACAATATCACGAAGTTCTACCCTGTTTTTAAGTTTCTGATATTTAAGTACAGCCTTCTGCTCTTCTGCTGTAATGTCTTTCCCTTTTATTTTACAGTAGACTATCTCAGCCTTTTGATCATAAAATTCTTCTATATTATCTTTTGATACCGGTTCAACAATATCTCTAAGAATATGATCTGCCGCGAACAACTTTGAATGAACAATATTCCGGTTTACTTTTGGATTTTTTGGATCAACATATAGATCACTCTGTTCCTCATTGCTAAAATCTACTAACGCGCTATACTCAGAAGGCATATCAGCATTTGAAAAATCTACATATGATTTTAAATATCTGGCATAGTCATCCTTATCATTAAAATAATCCTCAAACTGATTTGATGTTCTAAAAGCTAATAATGAGCACACTTCTATAACCTGAACCCATTTTTCAACTTTCTCTACATCCTGTACACTGACATGCAGCTCATTTCCTATACTGGCAGCTCTTCTTTTTATATCTGTTACATATTGTATGTATGATCTCATCGAGCCAGCCATGAGATTTAATGACCTTGCATTCAGGAATTTACCTACAATATACCACTTTTGAAGTTCCTGACTTCCACTTACTTCTATACATAACGATTCGTATTTTCTTGATGTCCAATCCGGCAAAAACTGTTCCTTATCAATTTCTCTTATCTCATTTGCTTTAAATGGTTTTCCGATAAAACCAAATAAATCCTTATTATTTTTCAGATAAGCAGCAAATGCATTCGCTATTGCCTTTTTTAATAAAACTTTATAATGTTGATAAATAGGTTGGTCAAATATAGAATCATTTGAACTTCTTACCTTTTTAATCTGATTATTCTGCTGGTTGTATTCTGTCATATATATCTGGCAAACCTGAGCCAAAGATGTACATGCACTTTTTATATCAGAAAAATGGTTTTTGAAATTATCAACAGCTCTTTTCTGTTCTTCATCATCCCAACTGAGTGTTTTTACAGATTTCTCAAATAATTGTAATGCTTTATCTGACTGTAAAAAAGAATTATAATAAATTTCTTTTAATAAATAATAGCATGCACTATACCATTTACCTAAAGTATCTGCATCATAACCCGGCTTTTGATATCTAAGAACATTAGTTATATCTTCAGGAAAGTTTTTTCTAATGAATACACTGTTATATGAAGGAACCTGAGCTGCCCGTGATACACTTCTGCTATATAGTTGATCCAGCATATTCCTTAATTCACTAACCGGATAGAACATATACAGATTGTTAGAATAAAATCTATCCTTTTCTACGTTAAGGCAAAACTCTGTTTCCCTTTCAAAAATCTTTCCAAAAAGTTCTGTATTCCACTTCTCATTATTAACTAATGCTGTCTTAAAATGAAAATTTTCATTTCTGGCACAATAAATTGCCTTACGCAGATCATCTATAAATCGAACTTCATAATTGTATTTATTCTTACCTTTATATGCCTCCTTAAATATATTAATGTCCCAGGAGGATTTTCCTCCAAAGAACTGCAATACCGCTGAAACTGATGCCATATCATCCTTATTCTTTAGTTTGTCCGCTATATCTTCTTTTTTCCATAATAAAAAATCTGACTCTCTATCCTTCAAATTGCTCATATCACATACTGCTCTCGCCAGATTATTAACAGAAAATGCTATATCGACAGACAGTTCTCTTTGTAAGTTTTCGTAGGCTTTTATCATTTCATAATCGAACGACGTTATTCCATTCCGGATTCTTTCATCAACAATGCCAAGCTCCTTATCCTTTTTATCTTTCCAGATATCATCCAGTGCAAAATTATATACAGCTTTACCAAGTGCTATATATTTTATACTAATAAGGTTAATTGCATCCTTCCACACTTTTTCTGCCAGATATCCCATACGAAGCTTAAATAGCTTTCCGGCTTTGCAATTCTTAAGAATACGTTCAACAGCATTTTCAATATGATGTATCCAATACTGATTGATAGCATCATTTTCAAAAAAGAGTGACTCATTAGAATTATATTTTTCTACAACAGCCCGTGTATATCGGTAACATATGATATTTTGTCTTCGTACTCTGTCAGCCAATACCTTGCGCTCTCTTTTTTCTACAACAGCATCCAGCTTTATGTTCTCGGCTTCTGCTTCCATCAATACATCCGGTATATCGACAAAAAGATCGGTCACTTTTTTTCCGCACTCATATTTTTTCCAAACATTAAATTTTTCCTTATCTATATTATCAGATAATGTAATATCCATATCCTTTTCATAATGGTTCGGAGCACTGAAATAAACGTCTAATATTCGACGAAGTTTTCTAAGAATTTCCGCCCTCTTCTCATCATCCAGATTTGCATAATTAAGCAGAAACTCATTCAGTCCTTCCTTTTCCACATTTTTATTGGTTACAGTTTTTTTCTCTTTATCAGATACCTGTGGAAATGAAAATCTGTCTCCCTGTGGCTGTACTATCATATTCTGATTTCTAACCGAACGAACTATATTGGCACCTTGAGAACCTTCAACATTCGGATCTAATTTTGAGAAATCTTTTCTAATCAGCTCTAAAAGCTTACAAACAATTTCCTTTTCGTGATCTGATATATTGCTTTTACCAATACACTCAAGAAATACTACCATTGCAGCTACTGAATCAAACTCCTGAGTACTGTTTTTTGATACTACCAAACTCTTTCTGAGCGTATACGCTACAAAATCTTCTAATTTTCCACCGGAAAACTTCGGTAATTTTGTTACTTCCTGCATTTTTATCAAAATATCTTCATTTTTTCTCATATTTCTTATCTTCTTATCGGCTTCCATATAAGAATAAAAAAGGACGTCGTTTATTGTTCTCTGAGAAGATTCGACATATTTTGAGCAGGCTTCTCTCCATTTATAGTTCTTCATTTTAATATTTTTCTGTTGTGCTCTGCGCTCATTTTCTTCTGGAGATAACTTTTCATCATTCTTCCATTTTTTAGGTTTATCACCTACCTGTATCTGGTTAAAAACATTATACAATTGTTTTACATCTCTATCTCTAATAAGCATTTGATCCTTTAAACCAATTGTGTCTGTACCAGGAACATGATAAAGAACTCCCCCTATATTTTGCTCTTCATTTGCTACTGCTGATCTGATGTGCTTTTCTTTTGATAATTTCATATTCTACCTTCTCTTTTAAATTGTATATGACTTAACTATATTGCTGCATAATACTAAAGGTTCGCTTAATTATAGGCTTGAAAATACAATGCTGTCAATATTTCTGCATCTTCTCTTCTTCCCATACATCCACCACCAGCTACCGTTCACACCACAGTGTCAAGTTTACGTGTAAAACGTAATTACTGCTCAGATAAAAATGAGGATTACGAATGAAATATATAACATTCATAATCCTCAATATAGCTTCTGATTAATATTCGCTATTCACTTTTACTTCTTTTAATATATCCCCTCATTGATACGAGTCTTATCTATTTAAGATAATGTTTTCAAAATATTCAATTTTTCTATATCGGGCTACTTTCACAAAATACTTGGTCATTAGAACAGGTAAAAGTTGCAATGTTATTGCCCTCTATATCGGGCTACTTTCACATTTCGCAGTCAGCAAGAGATTATATTGATTCTCTTGAAAACGTTATTGCCCCCTATATCGGGCTACTTTTACTACACTGATTATAACACTTGTTTTATTGCATTACCATCATTTTTCGTAAAAATCAATAATCCCCAAAAAATTTTAAATTGCTAATTGCGTAAGAAAAATTTTTATACTTCTTTTATCCATTTTTCTTTCTATCCATCCGATATTGTACTTTTTGTTTTATGGTCTGAAATATAAATGTTCCTAAAAATATAAATGTTATAACCGTAAAAATTAAAACTACTATGTGACACACCGATCCTGAAATATTATTTTTATCCCATAAACATTTTATATTCATCAAATTTGAAAATCCGTCTATATCTTTCCATACCGATATAAGAGCTAATGCAGAAACGATAGATAAACCTTTTTCCAAAAAAGAATTTTTTCTGTCTTCTTTCTCTTTTTCTAACGTTTTCTCTAATTTTCCTAACGAATCGATTCCTATAGACAGCCTTGAGATATTTTCTTCTATACGTAATTGTTTTATTATGTATTTGTAAAAATCATTATGATGTTGTATATAGCTGACTACCGAATATGTATTCCTGGCTAAAAAGATATTTAATTTAACAGTAATCGTATTTATTTCATCCATTAATATTGGAGAATAGTCTAAATAGTTCTCTGCTTTTACAGGAAGTCTTTTTTCTATCTCTTCCGAAAAACTTAATAAAGTATAAAACTGATACAAAACCAAAACATATATCATAAAGTAGTCATCAATAATTTTATTTGAATCCTGTAAAAAGGCACTATTATTTTTTTCAGAAAATGCATAATACCCACATCCCTCTCCTGCTGCATAACAACATACATTTTCAAACGGATAAAATATTTTTATTTTATCATCCATAGAGATTCCATAATTTTTTCTATACCCTCTTGTTAAATAAAAAGCATAGTCCTCCCATTCTATTTTATTTTCATAAAATATTCCATGATGAAATAAAATGGCCTTATCCGGTATTCTTTTTTTATCTTGCCCATATAGTCGATATGGATAATAACTTAAATTACAATTCAATGTACTTAATATTTCGTTTATCCACACTCCCATAGAAAATTTAATTGTTTTTTGATATTTTTTTCTTCCCGGCAAAATATCGCTCTCCTGAATTCGCATCCCCTCTCTATAATCATACAAATCTTGTTTATATACACAATTATTTTCTTCTCTTCTTGCCAACTCTTTAAATTCACATACAAATTCTGCCGCATCTTCTATACTTTCAAACTCACATGTGCCAGACCTTCCTCCACGCATTTCAGGTGCATACCACAATAATCCTATTCCATTTTGAAAAAGAATCATTTGCACTTCCCTAATATAAAAATTAAAGCTTGTCTCTTTCTTTTTATACAATAATTTAAAGTTTTGTTTAAGATTTTGATATTTATATACACATGCAATCGCATTATTTTTATCCTGCGATTCACATTGGTCTTTTTTTATAAAAGAGTCACTGATATAATCATAAATATCCTTTTCCCTGTTATTTTTTTCTGCAACTTTCCAAGTTCCTGTTTCTTGTTCCACCTCATCATATTTTATTTTACAATTGTCATATGTAAACGGAATCAAATATCTTGAAGTTAATCTTATCGCAATTTCTTTTTTCATATGTACTTTTCTCCTATACGCTTTTACGTCGGAACTTTAATATATATATTCTGGTTTTTCCCATACATTTGAATAAATTCATCTTCCATTCCTCATCTACTCTTTCTGCTAAATAGCTCAACTTTTTATAAATAATTTAATTAATTTAGTACTTTATCCTCATATTTTGATCATATACCCATGTACTTTTACAGTCAATATATTTTTTCCTATCAAAAGAAAGAAGTGATGATGTATTGTTTTTTCTTATATATCATCACTTCTTTTCACTTTCCTATGTTCTTTTTATATGTTCATTATAATAGCACCGGAACTTTTACTTTTCCATCCAGTATTGCATTGATCTCATCGAGATCCTTACCTGTGATGGATGCAATGTTTTCCGGGGACATTCCGCTATGGTTCATTTTAAGAATGATTTTTGCTTCTCCACGTACTTCCCCTTCCGATTCTCCTAACTTTCTGGCAGCACTCACTTCACGTTCGATATCATCCTTCATCAATTCTCTCAACGCATCACACATATTCGCATCCCTCCTTATTTCACGATACAACTCATCATTTGCCTTGACACTTACCTGTAACACAGCCTCAACATTCTGTCGATCACGCGGCGTATTCATTTCTTCCACGTTCCTCAGAAATTCTTCTATATCTTCTTTTTCGCATGGTTTGACAAATTCCCGGATATTTTTCTTCTATGTTTATGTCCATACTTCTGCAATGTCAAAAACATTTTCTCCGGTCGGGTTGCTCTGAAAATAGATACTGTCAGTTCATTGATTGGATATCACTTTCTTTGTTTAACTACTTAGCCATCACCTAGATAACAGTTTATTCAATTTCTTATCAAATGTTTTGATATCATATTTCTTTACACAACTATACGCATATAAAATACAGTCCACAAAGTCTAAATTATTTTCCGCATATGCGTCAAGTCCTACCTGAATAACTTCTTTTTCTGCAACTGTCACTTCTGACAAAAATTCCATCAATGCATCCCTAATCTTATTTCCATCAACAGAATATACGCCCTTTAATACATATACAACTTCCGCAATAACCCCAATTGGAACCATTGTAACTTCTGTTTTTATAATACTTTCAGCTTCTCTTGCCATTGCCTCATTATCATTCAGAAGATATCTTAAAATAACGTTTGCATCAAGCACTACCATGCTTTTCTGTCACCGCCTTTTCCCAAGCATATTGTTCTTTCTCTTGTAAGCTGGGATCTGCATATTGAGCCAATATCCCTCTCGCTGATTTTTTTTCATCTTTTGAATCTGATTCATCCATAAATTCGTCCAAAACTGTTATAATCAATTTTTGATTTTTCTTTGCATGAATTTTTTCTAAAGTTCGAACCATGTTTCCGTCATAGTATCCCTGCAAAGCCAACATACCAGTCACCTCCCCTTCTTAATTCCATACCTCTGCACGTTCAAGTATAAATTTCTTCTTTTAATTTACCCCAACACCGGAACTTTTCCTTCCAGTATTGCATGGATCTCATCCAGATCCTTGCCTGTGATGGATGCAATGTTTTCCGGCGACATTCCGCTGTGGTTCATTTTAAGAATAATTTTTGCTTCTCCTACAACTTCTCCCATTGCTTTACCTTCCGATTCTCCCAGTTTTCTGGCATCTTCCAGATCATCCTTCATCAGTTCTCTCAACGCATCACACATATTCGCATCCCTCCTTATTTCACGATATAACTCATCATTTGCTTTAACACTTACCTGTAACACAGCCTCAACATTCTGCCGATCACGCGGTGTGTTCATTTCTTCTGCTTTTCTCAGGAATTCTTCCACATCTTCTTTCTTTGCATGATTTGACAAAATTCTCAAACTTCGATGCTCTCCCGGCTCTAATTCCTGTGTCACAATAATCTGCGCTGGAAACGGTAAATGTTCTGTCACATAATAAATTCCCGGATATTTTTCTTCTATTTTATGTCCATACTTCTGCAATGTCAAAAACATTTTCTCCGGTCGGGTTGCTCTG
>OGJK01000347.1_pt1 | contig 50891 bp, 41 predicted proteins | sample 1571961 | NCBI WGS metagenome assembly OGJK01 (sample SAMEA2582120, study PRJEB24529) | metagenome | biome: Human gut stool | place: China | collected 2011 | reverse complement strand
ACCGAGATCTACACTCTTTCCCTACACGACGCTCTTCCGATCTATCTGCCACGGCAATATCTGCCGAAGCACTATGGCAGAAAGCGTTATGACATATTTAGTTGAAAAAGAGGGGCTTGCTGATAGGTTCTATATTAATTCGGCGGCGACAAGCCGCGAGGAGATTGGTAATGGGGTGCATCATGGCACTGTTGCCAAGTTGAAGAAAGAAGGAATTCCGGTGATTCCTCACAGGGCAGTGCAGATGACTCTGAATGATTATGAGGAATATGATTACCTTATTGGAATGGATACTGAGAATATCCGTAATATGCAGAGGATATCGGGTGGAGATCCGGATGAGAAGATATATAAGCTGCTTACTTTTGCGGGAAGCGGACTTGATGTGGCAGATCCATGGTATACGGGAGATTTTGAGGCAACTTACAGGGATGTTCTGGCAGGCTGCAAAGGGCTGCTTGAGTGCCTTAAGGAAGAATTGTAGGCGGTTGCCACCACCTACCACGGCAGAATATACATATTCCTCTGGTAAGAACCGAATACAGTGGCAGTTGCCTTAAGCTCTGCGCCGAGACGGCGGAAAGACGAATTGCTGGCGACGTTGTCCGGGTGGGCTACGGCGAGGATTGTGTCGATGCCGCGGTTGCGGGCAATTGAACAGAGGCGCTTGTTAAGCTCACACATGAGATTGTGACCGCGGAAGTCCGGGTGAACCATGCATCGTCCGACTTCAGCTACATTTGTAGAACGAATGTCGAGACCGAGCTTTTCAGCTTCTTCAGCAAATTCATGTTCATTAAAGAAAAGGGCGCTGGCGGCAACAAGTTCATTATCGTCATTAAATGCACCTAAGAAGCATGTCCAGTCAGCATCAAAGAAATGTGAGCGTTCAATATCATCAATAGGAATCCACCATTCCGGAACAGGGAGAGCATTTTCTATAGTATATATAAGCTGTTCGAGAGCAGCCTTATCATTTTTATCTAATACACGGATATTCATAGCAATCTCCTATACACTTAAATTCAGAATTACCTTAACATATGTAAGTTATAATCCTAATCCACCACATTATAATATGTATGTATCTTAAAATCAAAATATTTTTAAATTCGCGGGCAGAATATTAAGCAGGCACAAATTAATGCCGATATACATTTACAAGACATATTGCTTCTTGAATATTCATAAAAATATATATTTAGATAGATTTTTTTTATTTAGGGCTTTTAAATTTCCTTTTTTATGTATATAATGGTGATTAGCCATGGGTACACATGGCTTCTAATGACTTTTGATTTTATGTTTTATCTGAATATATCGGACAGACAGAGGTCCGCATTGTTTTATAAGAAAGGGGAATTATAATGTTATCAACAGATATTGGTATAGATTTAGGTACTGCAAGTATTCTTGTGTACATCAGAGGCAAAGGTGTTGTTCTTAAAGAGCCTTCAGTTGTTGCATTTGACAGGGATACTAATAAGATTAAGGCTATCGGTGAGGAAGCAAGACTGATGCTTGGTAGAACACCAGGTAACATCGTTGCTGTAAGACCTCTTCGTCAGGGTGTTATCTCTGATTACACTGTAACTGAGAAGATGCTTAAGTACTTTATCCAGAAGGCTATCGGCAAGAGAATGCTTAAGAAGCCTAGAATCAGTGTATGCGTACCTTCAGGTGTTACTGAGGTTGAGAAGAAGGCGGTTGAGGATGCTACTCTTCAGGCAGGCGCAAGAGAGGTTGCTATTATTGAAGAGCCTATCGCAGCAGCTATCGGTGCAGGTATTGATATTTCAAGACCATGCGGTAATATGATTGTTGATATCGGTGGTGGTACAACTGATATCGCTGTTATCTCTTTAGGAGGAACTGTTGTAAGTACTTCTATTAAGATTGCCGGAGATGATTTTGATGAAGCTATCGTAAGATACATGAGAAAGAAGCATAATCTTCTTATTGGTGAAAGAACCGCAGAAGATATTAAGATTAAGGTTGGTTCTGCTTATCCTAAGGCAGAAGTCACAACTATGAATGTACGAGGAAGAAACCTTGTAACAGGTCTTCCTAAGACTGTAGAGGTAAGCTCAGAGGAGACAGAGGAAGCTTTAAGAGAGGCAACTTCACAGATTGTTGAAGCTGTTCACAGCGTTCTTGAGAAGACTCCACCAGAACTTGCATCTGATATTGCAGACAGAGGAATCGTCCTTACAGGAGGCGGAAGTCTTCTTTCAGGACTTGAGGATTTAATTGAAGCCAAGACAGGAATTAATACTATGACAGCCGAAGATCCAATGACATGTGTTGCTATTGGTACAGGTAAGTTTATTGAGTTCCTTGCAGGCTACAGAGACGAAGTTAAGTAACCTGAAACATTTTTAATAAGATTATTACTAATGTTTCTTAACATTCTGGCAGAATGGACAATTTTTATGCCGGAAGAATATATTATCAAGAAAGAGGCGGGCTATGGTAAAAGGGCTTTATACAGCGTACTCTGGCTTGACAGTTCAGCAGAAGAGACTGGATGTAGTGTCTAATAATCTGGCTAATGCAACTACCACAGGTTATAAGAAAGAAGGCCTTACGACACAGTCGTTTAAAGATGTTTATGGCATCAAAGTTAAAGATGAAACTGTGGGCTATATTAATCAGAATATCGGAACTCTGAATCTTGGAGCGAAAGTAGGAGAATCCTTCAGAAGCTGGGATCAGGGCTCTTTCCAGAACACAGGCAATACATTTGACTTTGCACTGAGTGGAAGTGGATTGTTTTCGATTTCTTTCACTAACAAAGCTGGAGAAACTTCAACGCTTTATACCAGGGACGGATCTTTCCAGATGAACCGTGAAGGTTATCTGGTAACCAAGGATGGTGATTTTGTATTGGGCGAGAATGGTCCGATACAGTTACCTACAGACTTTGAAAAACTGACTGTAGAAGAGAGTGGCGAAATATATGCTGACGGACAGTATGTAGACAGATTTGCTCTTGTAGATTTTGAGAATTATGACTATGTTGAGGCATATGGCGAGAATCTTTACAGAGCTGTAGATGGCGCAACACAGACAGATGCTGCAGCAACAGTTAATCAGGGATATTTGGAGGCTTCCAATATTAATGTGGTAACAGAGATGGTAGATATGATATCTATTGCAAGAGATTTTGAAAGTAATCAGAAGATTATGAATACTATCGATGAGATGTTAGGAAAGATGGTATCTATATCTGAGATTTAGTAACAACTGTTAGGCATATACATATGGAGGACTGACGACATGATGAGATCATTGTGGACTGCTGCATCAGGAATGATGAGCCAGCAGACAAGCGTAGATACTATTGCCAACAATCTGGCAAATGTTAATACAGTAGGATATAAGCAGGAACAGACTCAGTTTAAGTCTCTGCTTTACCAGAATCTTCAGGCGAAGACTACTTCTGCCAACGGAGAGAATAAACCTGTTGGAGCACAGGTAGGACTTGGTTCAAGAGTTTCAGCAGTAACATCAATATATACACAGGGTGCATTAAATGCAACTGACAGTACAACAGATTTTGCGATTAATGGAGATGGTTTTTTCGCAGTAAGAAATACTAATACTGACGAGACTGTGTATACAAGAAATGGACATTTTACATGGGCAACAGCTACAGAAGGCGTAATGCTTAGTACTTCTGAAGGATATCCTGTACTCAGCGCAGATGGCGCAGAGATAGTTCTTGGACAGGATGCTAACGGTGAGGATTATAAGACTAATCTTATTACTATTGATACAGACGGCAACCTTTTATATCCTGATGAGTCTAACAATCCGGCACCAATCGGTATTAAGATTGGTTTATATCAGTTTTCTAATCCTGCAGGACTTGATAAGATTGGTGGAAGCTACCTTTCAGAGACTGAGGCGTCAGGAACTGCACTTAACGAAGAGTATGATGCAGTTGGGAAGAAGAGTTCATTAAGACAGTCATATCTTGAGTCATCTAATGTTCAGGTTGCAACTGAGATGGTTAATCTTATTACAGCACAGAGAGCGTATGAGTTATGTTCTAAGGCTATAACAACATCTGATACAATGATGGAGCAGGCTAATAACCTTAAGAGATAAGCGGGGTGTAGTGTATGAGCGATTCTATTACGGGGCTTAGCAGTACGAATTATTCAGATGTGTATGATTCTAAAGCGGGTTCTTTAACTAATAAACTTACAGATACTGATTATTCTAAGGCATCAGACGATGAACTTATGTCTGTATGCAAGGATTTTGAAAGTTATTTTGTTGAACAGGTTCTTAAGTCAATGGAGAAGATGGCTAAGATTGATTCGGAAGACGAGGATAGCAATCTGTTCTCTTCTATGGCTGGAATTGGCGGAACAGAGGATACTTCACTTAATACTTTGGGAAGTTACTTTGGAGATGAGATGGTGTCATCTTATGCCAAGCTTATGACTGATTCTAATCATGGCAAAGGACTTGGAATAGCACAGACGCTTTATGAGCAGATGAAGAGAAATTATTCTACAGAGTCTATTCCTAAGGCAGATGAGCAGAAATAATATTTAACATAAAGGAGATAACAGATTGGATTACGAGTCTGTGAAATATGTAGAGGGCTTTGTGGAGAATATTATCTTCAGGAATGAAGACAATGGATATACGGTTTTTAATATTGTATATGATGATGAAGAAATCACCTGTGTTGGAGTGTTAAGCTATATCAACACAGGTGAATTTATTACCGCACAAGGCGAATTTGTTAAGCATGCAGTTTACTACATGCAGTTTAAAGTCACATCTTATGAGTTCAGGGCGCCGGATGATGCTGCATCCGTAAGGCGTTATCTAAGCTCCGGGGCAATCAAGGGTATCGGCGAGAAGATGGCTGAACGAATAGTTAAGACATTTGGCGATGATACATTCAGGATTATGGAAGAAGAACCGGAGCGTCTGGCTGAGATTAAAGGAATAAGCATGTCTAAAGCTATGGATATAGCGAACCAGCTTATTGACAAGAAAGACATCAGAAAAGCAATGATGTTTCTTCAGCGTTATGGAATCCAGATGAATCTTGCCAACAAAATATTTAAACGTTATGGAAACGATATATATAACATTCTTGAACAGAATCCGTATAGGCTTGCTGATGACATAGAGGGTGTCGGTTTTAGGACGGCTGATGAGATTGCTTCGCGTGCCGGAATCAAGATTGATTCTGAATTCAGGATTAAGAGCGGAATATTTTATGTGCTTAACCAGGCGACAATGCAGGGACACACATATCTTCCGTATGATAAGCTTGTGCGTCAGGTCAACGAACTGCTTTTGATTGATGTCCAGGACTATGACAAATATCTTATGGACCTGACAATGGATAAGAAGATAGTTGTCAAGGTTAAGGACAATGTAAAATGTGTCTATGCCCGTATGTATTACAACATGGAAGCAAATGTTGCAGCTATGCTTAATAATCTTGATGTCCAGATTGAGGAAGACCAGAAATTCATAGATGACAGGATTGCAAGGATTGAGGATAAAGAAGGAATAACTCTTGATGATATCCAGAAAGAGGCTGTTGCGAAAGCAGTAAGAAACGGGCTTGTTATTGTTACTGGCGGTCCGGGAACCGGTAAGACTACAACTATTAATACAATAATCAAATATTTTGAGCTGGAAGGTCTGGAAATCAGGCTGGCAGCGCCTACGGGACGTGCAGCCAAGAGAATGACTGAGGCGTGCGGTTATGAAGCACAGACAATCCACAGAATGTTAGAGATAAGCGGCGGCGTGCCGGATGGTGACAGAAAGTCGGCAGCAGGTCTGTCTATGTTCTTTGAGAGAAATGAAGATAATCCGCTTGAGGCTGATGTTATTATTGTTGATGAGATGTCGATGGTAGACATTAGTATTATGAATTCACTTCTTAAAGCTGTTTCGATTGGAACGAAACTGATTCTTGTAGGTGATGTGGACCAGCTTCCAAGTGTCGGCCCGGGAAATGTGCTGAAAGACATTATAGAATCCGGTTGCTTTCCGGTTGTTAAGCTTGAGAGGATATTCAGACAGGCGGCACAGAGTGAGATTATTATTAATGCCCATAAGATAAACAGGGGTGAGGAGGTTGTACTTAACAAGTACAGCAAGGATTTTCTCTTTGTTCACAGAAACGGTGCTGACAATATTATAAATGCAATGAAAACGCTTATTAAGGACAAACTCCCGGACTATGTAGGTGCCGATGTGTATGACCTTCAGATTCTTACTCCATCGCGAAAATCCAATGTCGGGGTGGAACGTCTTAATAAGATTATGCAGGATTTTCTTAATCCGGCTGATGCTATCAAGCAGGAAAGACAGGTCGGTGATGTTACTTTCCGTGAAGGTGATAAGGTTATGCAGATTAAGAATGATTATCAGCTTGCATGGGAAAAACGAAGCAGATACGGTATTCCAACAGAACAGGGAACGGGCGCTTTTAACGGGGATACCGGAGTTATAGAGAGAATAAGCACATTTGACGAGAATGTAACTGTGAAATTCGAAGATGGCAGATTCGTTACTTATGAATTCTCACAGCTTGATGAGCTTGAACTTGCGTATGCGATTACGGTTCACAAATCACAGGGAAGTGAGTACCCGGCGGTTATTATTCCGATGTCGCAGGGACCAAGAATGCTGATGAACAGGAATATTCTGTATACGGCAGTTACAAGAGCAAGAAAATGTGTGTGCCTCGTTGGGGAAGAGGAGATATTCAGGCTTATGGCTGACAATGTATCAGAGTCAAAACGATATTCTTCACTCACAGACAGGATTGAAGAAATCAGACATATTGAAGATTTCGGACAATGATAATTGATATGTTTATATGTGATAATGATGACAATAATGGGGGATTATGGATTATAAGAAGGTATTAATGGAGGCAGTTAATGCGGTACTTCCACCAGCGTGTCCTATGTGTGGAAAGCCGGCACCTTTTGTTGGAGGGATAAGGGCAGATATATGTGGAAGCTGCATGCATAATATAAATTATGTAAGCGAGCCTGCCTGTTTAAAATGTGGTAAGCCGGTGAAAGATGAAGAAACAGAATACTGCAGTGACTGCAGCAGGCAGAAGCATGTATATGACCAGGCATGTGCGTTGTATGAATATTCTAAGAATGTCAAGGAATCAATATACAGATTTAAATATTATAACAAGCAGGAATATGCAGGAATATATGCGAAGCAGATGGCGGACAGATGTGGCAGGATGATACGCATGTGGTCGCCGGATGTGATAATTCCTGTTCCGATTCATATTTCGAAATATAAGGAGCGTGGGTTTAACCAGGCTGGGCTTATTGCGCAGGCACTTGGAAGAGCCATGCAGATTCCGGTAGATGAGGAATATCTCGTAAGGATTGTTAAGACTCAGCCCATGAAGGAGCTAAGTAATCGGGAAAGAATTAAAAATCTGCAAAATGCTTTTCAAGTAAGAGGAAAAGTTGTAAGATATAGAAAAGTATTAATCGTGGACGACATATATACAACAGGAGCAACATTTGATGCATGTGCAGCAGTACTTAAAGACGCAGGAGTGTCACAGGTATATGGTATAAGTCTGTGTGTGGGAGACGGATTTTAAAGTATGAGCTGCTTTAGTAACTGGACCTGTTAACGAGATTGATAAAGAAGATTAACAAGGAGAAGCTATGGAAGTTAAGAATTGTAAGAACTGTGGAAGATTATATAATTATATAGGTGGTGTGTACAGACTTTGTCCTGAATGCATGAGAAAGCTTGAAGAAAAGTTTCAGGAGGTTAAAGATTATATAGAGGATAATCCAAGGGCTGATATGAGAGAAATATCTGAGAATTGCGATGTCAGTACAAGACAGATTGAACAGTGGATAAGAGAAGAAAGATTATCGTTCAGTGATGATTCACCTATTGGTATTGCATGCGAAGTATGCGGAGCTACCATAAGAACCGGAAGATATTGTGAGAGATGTAAGAACGATTTAGCTAACAGACTGGGAAGCATGTATGGAAGCAGATCTTCAACAGTTGATGCTGATAAGATAAGAGAGAGAAGAGAAAAGGCAAGGATGAGATTTCTTGATAAATAATAAGCTTTTTTCAAAACGGGTATAAAGTATTTGCGGAAACTGTCCGATATCTTACACATGAAGCAAGAGAGTATCTGCTTTAATTAATGGAAAGTGAGGCGGTTAATATGCGCATAGATGCTTATAATGCTGTTAATCAGATATATCAGACCAGCCAGATTTCTAAAGCTAAGACAGCAGCTAAGACATCATCGGTTAGTGACAAATTTGAGATTTCTGACACAGCCAGAACATATCAGACAGCCAGGACAGCAGTAAGTAAGGCTTCTGATGTTCGAGAAGACAAGATTGCTGATATTAAGGCACGTATGGCAGCAGGAACTTACAACATCAGTTCAGAAGCTGTTGCAGATAAGATTCTGAACAACATTTCAACATTAACATTTTAGTGGGGTTTTATTAGATGGCAAGTTTGATAGATTCTTTGATTAATATAATGAATGATGAGAACAGACAGTATACTGAGCTTTTGGACTTGTCTAATAATAAGACTACTGCTATTGTTAAGGGAGATGTCGGACAGCTTCAGGAGATATTTGGTAAGGAGCAGAAGCTTATTGATATTCTTAACAGACTGGAGATGGAGAGACAGTCATGTGTTGCAGATATATGTAAGATTCTGCATCTGTCAGCAGCAGAGGTTAAGGTGAGTCAGATAGTAAGACTGTTAGAAAAGAAGCAGGCAGAGCATGATGCTTTAGAACAGTCGTATCTGAGTCTTAAGAAAACTGTAAACCAGCTTACGCAGGTTAATGATAATAACAGGCTGCTGCTTAAGGAATCAATGGATATGATTGATTTTGAGATTAATCTTGCGAAGAATGCAAGTATGGCTCCACAGACGGCTAACTATGGAAAGGGAGCGTATGAGGAGACAGGTGGCATGGGAAGCACAAGCTTTGATGCCAGGCAGTAATATTCTGATGGCATATCAGGATGCCACGGATATAAGACAATATGAATAATATCACGGATGATTTATTGTGAGATGGGGTTGTCCGTGTTGGATTGAAAGCCACATTTTTACTAAGGAAATGTGGCTTTTTTAGTCTCTGGGGTGTTTTGTTTTAAAAAAATGACGATATACATATAAGATTATGAATTAAGTAAGAAAGAGGTGACCTTATGGCTAATGGAATGGCAGGATTGTTTGTTGGAGCAAGCGGTTTGAAAACAGCTCAGACAGCGCTCAACACAACAGCACACAATCTGTCTAATATTAACACAACCGGATATACAAGACAGCAGGTTACTTTCTCTGATACTACATATGTCAATGTCAACAGCAAGGACAAAGTAAGTTATGCAAGCTATGGACTTGGTGTTGCAATATCTGAGGTAAGAAGAATAAGAGATCAGTATATTGATCTGGCATACAGGAATGAGAATTCAAGACTTGGATTCTATGAAAGCCAGTATAATGCTGTTCAGGAGATAGAAGATCAGTTTGGTGAGATGCAGGGTGTAACTTATGAGTCATATCTTACCAATCTGTATGATTCAATTAATGAACTTGCTAAGAATCCGACAAGTACAGTTGCAAGGTCATCACTTATCCAGAATGCGACTGCATTTATAGAGAAATCAGAAAATGTGTATAAGGGGCTCAGGGATTACCAGACAACTCTTAATACACAGGTTAGTAATATGGTTAATAAGATTAATGATCTTGCAGGCCAGATATATAAGCTTAATAAGAGTATTGCCAAGGTGGAAGCACCGGGTATTGAGAAAGCTAATGATTTAAGAGACCAGAGAGATGCGGCAATAGATGAACTCAGCAAATATATAGATATTACTTATTATGAATCAGAGAATAAGGAAACTATTATTAATGCAGCCGGAGTTCCTCTTGTAACATCAGGCGAACTTACAGCTATGAGTACAAGAGTTGTCGAGGGAACAACACTTGTTATTCCCACATGGCCATCGTATGAAAGAGATGTTTATGAAGATGGCAAGCTGGCGTCTAATGCTGATAATACAGATAAGGGACAGCTTAAGGGACTTATTATTGCAAGAGGCAATATGGTTGTAGATTATACAGTGGTTCCGGTTGCACCTGACAGCAATGATTATGACATGAGTACTGAGGAAGGCCGTACAGCATATCAGCAGGCCTATAATGAATATGCAAAGCAGCAGGAATACTACAATACATATGTAGAGCCTTCAGCAATTCTTAGCGCTATGGCGGGATTCGATAAGCTTGTTAATGGAATTGTTGAAAGAATCAACGGAATCTTGTGTCCGGAGAAAACTGAGACAAGGACTAATCCTTATCTTAATGCAGATGGAAGTGAGATTCAGGCAGATACATACATATATAATTCAGTTGATCAGCCGGTTCTTTATGACAGATACGGAAGAGAGGTTACCGGAACTGATAACGGTGATGGTACTTACAGCTATGCATCTGGTGAGAAATTATACGAGAGTGCAGGCGGAGCAGCGGTTCCGGTTGATTCATATGAGTATCTTATGCTTGACATGGATAAGACTGGATACGGTATGGATGACGATAAGACTGTTGGTACAGAACTGTTTTCAAGAATTGGAACAGACAGATATATTAAGACTACAGGTAATAATGGAGAGACAATCTATCTTAGAAACAATCTTAACGAGACAGATTATGAATCATTATATAAGCTTGGCAATCTGAAGATTAATCCTGAAGCAGCACAGAATGTAGGAAAGATTCCACTTTCTACTGTACAGGGTAAGGAAGATTTTGACAGAGCCAAGGAACTCGTGGATATATGGGATGAGAAATTCGCTTCCCTTAACCCGGACATGTATGCGAAGTCGGATTACATGTCATTCTACAATAATTATATTGGTGAATATGCCACTATGGGTAAGGCACTTTATAATTATGTAGGTAACCAGACAACGATGGTTGATGGTTATGATAACCAGAGACTACAGTCAGAGGGTGTATCCTCTGATGAAGAGTTAGAGAAGATGATAAAGTATCAGCAGGCATATAATGCAGCATCGAGATATGTTAATGTAGTAAGCGAAATGCTTGAGAATCTCGTTACTTCACTTGGACGTATATAAATGCTGATTAATACAGGAGGATAATATGGCATCAACATTTTTTGGATTAACAATTGCATATACAGGATTGCAGGCGGCGCAGACATCTATTAATGTTACATCACATAATCTTGCTAATATCAATAACCAGTCATATACGAAAGAAACAGCTTCAATTAAGGCTGGCGAGGCATTACGTTCATATGCTAAATATGGAACACTTGGTGCAGGAGTTATAGTTGATGCAATTAATCAGACGAGAGATTCTTACTATGATGAGAAGTACAGAAATAATTATACTAATTATGGACAGTACAATGTTAAGGATACATACATGTCACAGATACAGAATTATCTCAATGAGTTCACACTTAAGGGATATTCAACTGAGTATGAGAATTTCTTTGCAGCACTTAACCAGCTTGATCTTACGCCGGCTGATACATCCGCAAAGAACCAGCTTATCAATAATGCAAAGAGCATGACAGATTATTTTAATACTCTGGCTACTAATTTAAGGAATGTTCAGATTGACGCTAATAATGAGATTAAAGATGCTGTTAACCAGATTAATTCTCTGGCACAGAGCATTTCTTCTCTTAATAAGCAGATTAACCAGATTCAGGCTAATTATGGCAATGCGAACGACCTTAAGGATCAGAGAAATGCATTAATTGATGATCTTTCAAAGCTTGTTAATATATCAGTAAGTGAGACAGACATTGGCAACAATCTTACAGACCTTCAGATTACAATTAATGGTAATTCGCTTGTTAATGGCTATAATTACCATACTCTTCAGACTGTTTCAAGAGATGAACCAAGAAATGTATCAGATGCGGCAGGTCTGTATGACATACAGTGGGAGACCGGACAGCCATTTAACATATACAGCACTTCATTAGGCGGAGAGTTAAAGGGACTTATTGATATAAGAGACGGATGTAATGGTGAGATTGAAAAATATGCCACAACAACTGACGATGATGGCAATGAAACATACAAGACAGATGCAGAGGGTAATATCCTTACTGATACAGTAAGTAAGGTGGACAGCAATACTAATTATAAGGGAGTTCCTTATTATCAGGCACAGCTTAACCAGTTTATACAGACATTTGTATCATCAATCAATGAGATTCTTACAAAGGGTGTTACATCAGATGGCTCGGCAAGCGGAATTCCACTTTTTGTAATGTCAGATGGAAGCAAGGCTCTTACAGCGTCAAGTGTAACAGTTAATCAGGATCTTATTGATAACGCGGACCTTCTTGCTACCAAGTACAAGGAAAGCGATGGAGAAGCCAATACTAGCCTGATTGTAGACCTTATCAATTCTAAAGATGCTAAGATATATGACGGAGGTACGGGAACATATTTCCTCGAAAGTATTGTCAGTGATATGTCAATAGATGCAAGTAAGGCAATTAATTTTACAAAGAATTACAACAATCTTAAGACAACTATACAGAACCAGAGATTATCTGTAATGGGTGTTGATACAGATGAAGAAGCCATGGATCTTGTAAAGTTCCAGCAGGCATATAATTTAAGTTCGAAGATGATGACTGTCATGAATCAGTTATATGACAGACTTATTAATAATACAGGTGTATAAAACAGTAAAAGAATTCTTCTCCTCACCATAGGGGCGGTTTTTGATTCGCGATATAAGGAGGCACAATATGCGTATTACTAACCAGATGATGGTAAACAGCTCAATATCCAATATTCAGGGAAATAAGAGCCAGCTTAATGATTTAAGTACACAGCTCTCAACACAGAAAAAGATTAATAAGCCTTCTGATGACCCTATTATAGCTATCAGGGCATTGAGACTGCGTTCAAGTCTTGATGAGGTAACACAGTATCTTGGAAAGAATATTCCTGATGCATCATCATGGTTAAGTGTAACTCATGATGCATTAGACGAAAGCAACAAGATTATACAGGATTTGTATAATTACTGTGTGCAGGGCTCTACGGATTCATATTCAGAATCTGAGCGTAACACTCTTGCTGAAAGTCTTAACAAGCTGGTGGAAGCTTATTATGAGCAGGGGAATGTTGATTATGCCGGAAGATATGTATTTACAGGACATGCTACAGATAAGCCTCTGACATATCAGTCAGATGAAACTGCTAAAGATGTTGATTATACAATTACACAGAACTTTACAAGGGAGGATTTATCTAATAAGACAGCATACACTAATGCATATACTAATGACGATATTATCAATCTTAATGTAAAGACAGACGCTAACGGAAATATAATCACACCTAATATAACAGATGTGCACAGAATCCAGCTTGCATATGACGAGATTAACGGAAAAACATTTTCAATGAGCATGGGAGATAATAATTCTGCCAATATAACTATTGCTGATGATGGGAGTGTTACTGTAGATGGAGGACTTACTGTTCCGGTAACTGATGCAGACGGTAATACAGCTGATACTGCTGTAAATGTGGTTACAACGACAGATTCTAATTATGTTCCGGGAGAGAATGAGATTGCAATAAACTCAACAACTGGAGAGCTTCTTCTTGGTGAGAATGTATACAAGTCAGTGTATGCTGATAATGCATTTTCAGTGACATACGAGAAGAGCAATTTTATAAAGGGCGACATTGATCCGACAATGTATTTTAACTGTGTTGATAAAAATACAGGAATTGAGTACAACAAGCAGAGTGAGGATATTGAATATATCATTAATTTCTCACAGAAGATTAAGGTTAATACGGAAGCCGATGAAGCTTTCAATATATATCTTGGAAGAAATGTTGATGACCTTGTCAATGCGGTACAGAATGTCCTTGATATTAATGACCAGATATCAAAGATTGAGTCTATGCAGAAGGAAGGACAGTACAGCGATGAGGCTTCACAGAAGAAGTTAAGTGATATTATGGAAGGCCTTACAAAACAGAGAGATTTTGCAAAATCTAAGATGAAAGATGCTTTTGAAGCGGGAATCGGTCAGATGCAGGGTTATCAGGAGCAGGTATCTAATGCGAAGGCTGATGTCGGTAACAGACAGATAAGACTTGACCTTACCAAGACAAGACTTACAGAGCAGAAGACTAATTTCACTGATCTTAAGTCTCAGAATGAAGACATTGATCTGGAAGAGATTGTTGTTACATATACATCAGCACAGCTTGTATATCAGGCAGCATTATCAGCTGCGAGCAAGGTTGTTCAGCAGACACTGCTTGATTTCCTTGGGTAGCCAGCATAAGAGAGGAATACAGTGAGGCAGGCTGAGAGTTAAGCTGTATAAACAGCATTGACAGATAAAGGATAGAATTAAGATTTGGAGGTTTGACATGAAAGTACAGACTAAATGGTTTGGAGAGATTGAAGTTAGTGAGGATAAAATCATTACATTTGACAAGGGAATCATTGGATTTGAGGACTGGAAGAAGTATACTCTTGTGTATGATGCAGAGAAAGAGGAGAATATATCAATTATATGGCTTCAGGCGATTGATGAGCCAACACTTGCACTTCCTGTCATGAAGCCGGAATTCGTGTATGAGACATATGATCCTGTTGTTGAGGATGAGCTTCTTAAGTCTCTCGGAGATGATATACAGGATGATAATATCAGAGTGTACTGTGCGCTCACGGTACCACAGGATATTACTAAGATGACAATTAATCTTAAAGCTCCTATCATTGTTGATTTTGATACAATGAAAGGAATACAGCTTATAGCAGATAATTCTGAATATCAGGTAAGATATCCTATATACGATATTCTAAAGAAGGAGGAGAACTAATATGCTCGCATTATCAAGAAAGAAAGACGAAGCAATCATTATTAATGATGATATTGAGATTACAATAATCGAAATCAAGGGCGATCAGGTAAAGCTTGGCATATCAGCTCCTAAGTCAGTGCCTATATATCGTAAGGAAGTGTATGCACAGATACTTGATTCTAATAAGGAAGCAGCAAGTTCGGTTGATGTGAAGTCTCTTAACCAGTTATTTAAGAAATGATTTGTTTTATTAGTGTATATTTTTGTCCAAAGGGTTAAATTTTACTTAACATTTTCCGATATATGCAGTACAACATGAATGTAACTACAGGATAAAGTTTTGTTTTCACACGGAGGTGGAATTGTATCATGGGAATGGAAGTTAATGGAGTAGCGGTAGCGTCAAGCTATCAGAGCCAGAATTCACAGGCTGCCAAGCCGGTATCACATGTAAGCAGTGTTACAACAACTACAGATAAGAGCAATGAGGTTGTTGTTGATTCAGCAAAGTCAGCAGCATCTAATGTGGCAGTTTCTGTAGGACAGGCAGCAGACAGTGAGAAGAATGGCAGCAGCGCTAAAGACAATGACAAGGCTAAGAAGCAGGCTGAATCAATGGCTGATGTTAAGGATATAAGGAAAGTCCTTAACAACAATACAATTGCAGAATTCGGCTACAACGAACCAACTAACAGAATCACAATTAAGATTAAAGATAAAGATACAGATGAAGTTATTAAGGAGATACCTTCAGAGAAAGCTCTTGAGATGCTTGCCAAGGCATGGGAGCTTGCGGGTATCATGGTTGATGAGAGGAGATAAGCTATGGCAATAAGACTTTCTGGTATGGTATCGGGTATGGATACAGAATCACTTGTTTCAGCACTCGTATCATCATATAAGTTAAAGAAAGACAATCTTGTTAAAGCACAGACCAAGCTTTCATGGAAGCAGGAAAAGTGGAAGACCATGAATACAAGTATCTATGGCTTCTATAGTGGAAAGCTTTCAAGTTCAAGATTTTCTACAAGTTATAATCTGAAGACATCAACAGTGTCTAATGATAAGTATGCCAAAGTAACAGCTAGTTCATCTGCTGTTAATGGTACACAGAGACTTAAGGTTAAGCAGCTGGCGTCAACAGGATATCTTACAGGTGGACAGATTAAAGCTGCTGATGGAAGCAAGGTTACAGGTGATACTAAGATATCAGACATAGTTGGAACAACAGATGGTTCTATAAGTTTTAAGACTGCTTCTGGAACCAAGAGTATTGATATAACATCAGATATGAATGTTAACCAGTTCGTATCTAAGTTAAAGGAAGCTGGCGTTAATGCAAGCTTTGATGAGAATAATGCAAGATTCTTTATAAGTTCTAAGGAGTCAGGCAAGGATAACGATTTCTCGCTTGTGGCTAATGACTCTAACGGACTTAATGCATTACAGAAGCTCGGAATATATACAGTTAATGATACTGATTCAGCAGAATACAAGAGACTGGCAGCTTTAACAGAGGGCAGTGATGCATATAATACAGAACTTGAAGGTATGTATACTAAGATTACTGCCACGGATACAGCAAAGAGTTATGCTGATAAGTATAATGCAGCCAAGGATAAGCTTGATGCATTGGCAGCAGATGATACTTGGGATCATTCATTGACATTAGATGAATATGTGGCAAAGCTTAAGACAGAGACACCAGATATTCTTAATGCTTATGATAAGTATAAGAAGGAAAAGGTGGATTCAGAGGGCAATACAGTTAAAGATTCTGATGGCAAAGTTGTGTACGAATATGACACAGAGGCTATGGAAAAAGATGGTGTCAAGGATGAATATGAGGCTGCGGTAAAGAAAAAAGCGTCTAATGAATCACTGATTAAGGTGTATGATGATAATTCCAAGGTTATTGAGGATACTAAGGATTATGTAACAATCGGCGATGATGGAAAAGCTGTGGCAGATGCTTCTAATGCCAATATATTACAGGAAGTAAACGATACTAATGCTGACAGACAGGCTAAAGCTAAGGCATTGCTTGACTCTAAGATAGCAATGGCATCAAATGTTGCTGGTAGTGCGTCATCCTCAGGTGCTGTCAGAATAACAGGACAGGATTCAGAGATTGAGCTTAATGGGGCAACATTTACTAACAACTCTAATAACTACTCAATCAATGGTCTTACAATCGAGGCAATGGAAGTTACGGGTAATGATGAAGTAACTATCACAACCAACACGGATGTAGATGGCATATATGATATGATTAAGGGCTTCCTTAAGGATTATAACGATCTTGTGAAGTCTGTAGATGTTGCTTACAACGCGGCAAGCTCTAAGGGATATGAGCCTCTTACAAGTGATGAGAAGGATGCCATGTCTGATGACGAGGTTAAGAAGTGGGAAGAAAAGATTAAGGATTCACTTCTTAGAAAAGACTCAACACTTGGAAGTGTTCTTGATACTATGAAGAATGATATGGCAAAATCATTCAAGGTGGGAGATAAGTCCTATTCACTTTCTAGTTTTGGAATAGCTACACTTGGATATTTTAATTCTCCAGCGAACGAAACAGGCGTATATCATATAGATGGTGATAAGGATGATTCTAAGACATCAGCTAATACAGATAAGTTAAGAGAGATGATATCTAATGACCCTGATACGGTTATATCATTCTTTTCACAGTTATCTACACAATTGTATACTGATCTTGGAAAGAAGATGGCAGCATCATCAACAAGCAGTGCTTATACTATATATAATGATAAGCAGATGAATACGCAGTATTCAGAGTATAATACTAAGATATCTGCGGCAGAAGACAAGGTTACTACATGGGAAGATTATTATTATAGTAAGTTCTCAGCAATGGAATCAGCACTTGCCAAGATGAATGCGCAGTCATCATCATTATCTGGACTTTTTGGATAATAGTACATATTAACAACCGCATAAGCATGGAAGCTTATGGGAAATGAGGGAAACATGGCATTTAATCAGAATATAGCACAGGAATATAACAGAAATAAGATTCTTACAGCAAGTCCTGCAGAACTTACACTTATGCTTTATGAAGGGGCAATTAAATTTTGCAATATAGCCCTGATAGCTATAGAAAAGGGTGATTTACAGAAAGCCCATACTAATATTAAGAAGGCTGAAGATATAATTACAGAGTTTAAGGTAACGCTTAATCATAAATATCCTGTTGCAGAAGATTTTGAGAAAATATATGATTACATATACTCCCTTTTAGTTAATGCTAATGTTAAGAAAGATCCAGAGATACTTAATCAGGCATTAGATGAAATAAGAGGCATGAGAGATACATGGAAAGAGGTTATGAACCGCACAAGGGGAATGAACCAGTAGGAGATTAATATATGACTACTAATTATCTTCAGATGATGATAGACAGCCTTAATAAGAAGAAAGATATTCTTACAAGAATAATTGCTCTTAATGAAGAACAGGATAAGATACTTTCAAAACCTGAGCTTGATGATAATGCATTTGATGCTAATATGAAAGCAAAGGGTGACTGCATAGATGGGCTTGACAGATTAGATGAGGGATTTCAGTCTCTGTTTAACAGGGTCAGAGATGCAATTAATGCTAATAAAGAAATGTATGCTAATGAGATATCGATTATGAAGAGGCTTATAACAGAAGTTACAGAGCTTGGAGCTAAGATAGAAGTTCAGGAAGCACGCAACAAAGTCAAGGTAGAAGCTATGTTTCGCAGAGAACGTCAGGAGCATAAGGAAGCTAAGAGAAGTGCATCTATGGCAAAGTCATATTATCAGAATATGAGCAAGATGAGCAATGAACCACAGTTTATGGATGCCAAACAGTAATTTTTTAAAAAGTTATATTACGGACTAAAGTTTTGGTACTAAGGTCCGATATATAAAGTACAAGGAAACGGAACGTTTCCTGTAAACCATAACCAGATGCAGCAAGGATGCTGTATCACAATATAATTTCAAGGAGGAAAATATTATGGTAGTACAACACAATTTATCAGCAATGAACACAAACAGACAGATGGGTACAGTTTCTAGTGCACTCCAGAAGTCAACAGAGAAGTTATCATCAGGTTACAAGATTAACCGTGCTGGTGATGATGCTGCTGGTCTTTCAATCTCAGAGAAGATGAGAAGCCAGATCAGAGGTCTTAACAAGGCTTCTTCTAATGCAGAAGATGGTATCTCACTTATTCAGGTAGCTGAAGGTGCTCTTAATGAGACACATTCAATTCTTCAGAGAATGAATGAGTTAGCAACACAGGCTGCTAACGATACTAACACATCTACTGATAGAAAGGCTATCCAGCAGGAGCTTACTCAGTTAACATCAGAGCTTGACAGAATCTACTCTACAACACAGTTCAATACAATGAATCTGTTAGATGGTAAGTTCACAGGAAAGAGTCTTCAGGTTGGTTCTCTTTCAGGTCAGGTTATTGGTATCTCTATTGCTAGCATGAAGGCATCAGCTCTTGGTATCAAGGCAGCAGATGTTAAGGTTAGCACAAATGCTGTAGCTGGACAGTCAATGTCTATTATTCAGAAGGCTATTGACACAGTATCTTCAGAGAGATCTAAGTTAGGTGCTCTTCAGAACAGACTTGAGCATACTATCAACAACCTGGATACAACATCTGAGAATACATCAGCAGCTGAATCTCGTATCCGTGATACAGATATGGCTACAGAGATGGTTGAGTACAGCAAGAACAACATCCTTGCACAGGCTGGACAGTCTATGCTTGCGCAGGCTAATCAGTCAACTCAGGGTGTTCTTTCACTTCTCGGTTAATAACAATTACTACTATAAGCAGAAGAGCCGGTGCTTGCACCGGCTCTTTTTGCAATTAATAATATATCATAGGGGAATAGACATATATGGAATTATCTAAGAGTTTTTTTGAAGATGAAGTAAGAGATGGGTTCTATGTAACATCAGATATGAAACATGCGTGGGCAGCTCAGTTAGAAGTATTGAATGATGTTGATAAAGCCTGCAGGGAGAATGGAATACAGTATTTTGCAGAATGGGGAACACTTCTTGGAGCAGTAAGACATCATGGATTCATTCCCTGGGATGATGATATGGATATATGCATGAAGAGACCCGATTATAACAGATTCCTACAGATTGCAGACCAGATAATGCCAGAGGGATATAAGATATTTAATATAAGTAGTGATGAAGATAATGATAATATGCTTACCAGAATTATTAATGGGAGAGCAATTAATTTTGAGAAGACACATTTGGAAAAATTTCATGGATTTCCATATGTTTCAGGTATAGATATATTTCCATTGGATTTTATAGCTCCCAATAGGGAAGATGATGATTTTCAGTGTGAATTAATAAGCATTGTTAATTCAGTAGCCAAGTTTATCAGGACATTTCAGGAGAATGAAGAATCTATCAATGAAGAGAATCTTCAGGAACTTAATCTCAGAATTAATCAGATTGAGGAATTATGCGGAGTGGAGATTGACAGAGATAAGGATCTCGCACAGCAGCTTAATGTACTGGTAGACAGATTATGTGGATTATATACAGAGGAAGAAGCGGAATATGTAACAATAATGACTATATGGGCAGAGGAAAGGCAGTATAAGCTTCCGAAAGAATATTATTCCAAAACAGTGCGGCTTCCTTTTGAGAATATTACCATACCGGTACCATATTCTTATGATGCGATATTAAAGAAGAAATATGGTGATTATATGAAGCTTGTACATACATGGGATTCACATGATTATCCATTTTATGACAGGCAGAAAAAGCTTCTTAAGGATAATGGGGTTGTATTTAATGAGTTTTGTGATACATATGAGGATTATATTAATTATAAGAAACAGGTCAATGGTATAAGAAAGACAAGAAATGCGATAAGAGAAAAGAATATAAACCATGAAACTGCAGTATTTATGGTGTATAAGGCAGAATATTGGGATATGCTTGATGGATTGTTCAGAGAATATGAAAAGAGAAAAGAACAGGAAATAGTAGTTATTCCATTGAGGTATTATTATAAAAATATTGATGGAACAGTAGAAGAATGTGCAAGTGATGCAGTTCTGCCAGAATATGTTCAGAAATATATAAACAGTGATTATAATATTGAAGAGGAGAATCCTGAGACAATTATTATTCAGAATCCATATGATGGATATAATGGTTCTGTTACAATACATCCACGATATTACAGTAAGAATCTGGCTATACATACAAATAAACTTATATATATGCCATATTTTGTAACGGAAGAGATTAATCCTATGGATATGAGAGCATATATAAGTATGGATGCATATGTAACCATGCCAGGTGTTGTGTATGCAGATGAAGTTATGCTGCAATCAGAAGCCAATAAAGAATTATACGTAAAAAAGCTGACCGAATTCTTTGGAGAAGAATCAAAGAAGGAGTGGGAAGATAAGATTAATGGCCGGGGAGCTTTGTATATAGAGAAAAAAGATCCTGTTCTTAAATATAACATAATGCCGTCAGGGTGGAAAAATATGGCATTAAAGAATGACGGCAGCTATAGAAAGATAATACTATATTTTATAAGTACTAATGGAGTGCTGGAACATAAGAGAAAAATGTTTGGAAAAATTAGACGCTCAATGGATGTATTTACAGAATATCAGTCAGATGTTATGCCACTTCTAGCATTTGAGGGCAATATGGAAGATATATTGGAACTCGAAGATGTAATGCTTTTGATGGATTATAAGACTATATTGAGAAAATATGAAAAAAATATAGTCAGACCTGATATGTTAAAAAGAGCTGTTGATGCATGTGATGCTTTCTATGGAGAGGCAGGAGCAGAAGCACAGATGTGCAGGAATCAGGGGAAGCCGGTTATGATAGAAGATGTTGATATATAGTGAGGAGAAAGTATGCTTCAATTTCCAGAAGAATATTTTGAAGATGAAGTAAGAGATGGATTTTATGTACCATCTATGATAAAAAGAGCTTGGGCAACTGAACTTGATGTGCTTGATGAGGTTGACAGAATATGCAGAAAATATAACATAACTTATTATGCGGAATGGGGAACATTGCTTGGAGCAATAAGACATGCCGGATATGTTCCATGGGATGACGACCTTGATATAGGAATGAGAAGAGAAGATTATGTGAAGTTCTGTAAAGTAGCACCAGGTGAGTTTGTGGAAGGATATCAGATAATCAATTTCAGGACTAACAAAGATTTTCATCATTTTCTTGCCAGAGTTGTGTGTAAGAACAGGATATGTTTTGAGGATGAACACTTGAGAAGATATCATGGATTTCCATATCTTGCAGGGCTTGATATATATGTGCATGATAATGTGTCAAAGGATAAAAAGGCACAGGAGAAGTGCGAAAAGACGGCAGAATATATAGTTGCAGTTGCTGATGCTATTGAGGCAGGACAGATGTCTGCAGAAGATGAACAAGCGGCTGTAACAAGAATTAACATGATATGTGGAACAGATATTAGGGTTCAACAGGATAAATGTCAGGAAAGAATTGAGTTATATTCTGTTGCAGAAAATGTATTTGCCACATTTAAAGATGAAGAATGTGAAGAAATGACTCAGATGATGCCATATAGTCTGTATGGAAATCATATGAGGATACCTGTAAAATATTATGAGCGTGTAGTAAGGGTGCCTTTTGAGAATACGACAATACCGGTTCCGATTGGCTTTGATGCTATGCTTAAAAGCAGGTATGGAGATTACATGAAGCTTGTGAGAAATGCGGGAGGACATGATTATCCATTCTATGAATCACAGAAAAAGCAGTTAGAAGTTTTGATGGATTTTAAACTGCCGGAATATACATATGATGAGAAAAAAGCAGTAAGGGCAGCTGATTCTGATGAATTGGCAGGCTACAGAAAGATTCTTAAAAACTGTCTTGATAATATTGATAAACAAATTGAAGAAATTGGACACATGCAGGATGTAGAAGTGATAAGAGAAGAACTTGTTGATATACAACAGATAGTAATTGACATGGGAGGGCTTATCGAAAAAGTTAAAGGCGAGGGAACTGAAAGTGTGAGAAGCCTTGAAAAGTTTTGCGATGTTATATATGAGATATATCAGGAAAATAATGCTGATATAGAATCTGAATTCGGTAATGTGAGAAGAATGCTGGAAAATGATATTTTTGCAAAGAAAGAAGTACTTTTTCTAGTGAGCAAAGCTTCAGAATGGAAATATATAGAGAATGTATGGAAGAAACATAAAGAGGAAAGAGATACTGAAATAGTTGTGGCTGTTGTTCCATATTATTATAAAGAATATGATGGAAGCATAAAGAAAGAAGTAAATGAACTGGATAAATTCGCCACAGATATTGGTGCCGTTGATTCTGCACAGTATGATATGGAACTTCATCATCCAGATATTATATATATACAGAATCCTTTTGATAATGAGAATAGGGCAATAGGAATTGACAGAAAGTATTATTCAGACAGGTTAAAATGCTGTACCGACAAGCTTATATATATACAGTCATTTGAACTTGAAGAATTTAATGAGTTTAATGAACGCGAATATAAGAATATGGCTTCTTTCTGCACAGTACCGGGAGTAATAAATGCTGATGTGGCATATGTACAGTCTTATAACATCCGTAATATGTATATAAAGAAATTAACTGAGTTTGCCGGAAAAGAAACTGAAAGTATATGGAATGATAAGATATATGCTAAGCCAGAGTGGATGATGAATAAGGAACATTTCATTGCTAATGGCAATGGTAAGAAAAAAATATTGTTCTATACTTCAATAAGCGGACTTATGCAAAATTCAGAGATAGCAGCAGGAAAGATAAGGAATGTATTAGATATATTTAAACAATACTCAGGGCAGATTGAGGTTGTGTGGTGTGTTCAGAGCCTTGTAGATACTGTTATGGAAGATATAGACAAGAAACTCTATGAGCAGATAATTGCAATCAGGAATCAATATAATATTGAACAAATTGGACATGTATGTAGCGACAGGGATAAAGATATGCTTAGTTCATGTGATGCATATTATGGCGATATATTGGCAATTGTTCAGGATTATAGAAATGCAGGAAAGCCTGTTATGATAATGGATTATGAAATATAAGAATTGGAGAAGCCGGATGAATGGGAGAATATTATTCATAACACATCAGTTGTCGAGAACAGGAGCACCAATAGTGCTTCTGGATATGATAAAATTATGTAAACGTGATGGTGCAGATATAGATGTTATAACAATGATGGATGGAGAACTGGGGGAGCAGCTTCATAATATGGGAATTGATTATAAGATTATGAAAAGATTCTATCCGGAAAAAGAAAGACTGTTATCGGAGTGGAGCAGATATAATCTTGTTGTTGCCAATACAATAGTTACATATGAAGCGATACATGTTCTTAATGAAAGTAATATTCCGGTAATATGGTGGCTTCATGAAGGAAGACAGTATTTTGAATATTTTGCAAGCGTAATACCACATTTTTCCAGCATAGGCAGCAATATACATACTTATGCAGTGAGTCCTTATGTTAAATCTGTAATTAAAGATATATATAAATGTGATGTTCCCATGATGCATTTTGCTGTTGATGGATATGAAGGTGAAGCAGATAAGCATTATATGAGAAAAAGAGATGTTGTAAAATTTCTTACAGCAGGAACATTTTCTAAGATAAAAGGACAGGATATTCTTGCAGCTGCTATAAGAATGCTTCCAGACGAATATATGAAAAAAGCTGAATTCAGTTTCTGTGGCAATGAAGCTGCAGTTGATGAAGAAGTGTACACAAGTGTATGTGAATTGGAAAAAGATTATAATAATGTTCATATGCTGCATCAGCTTACAAGGCAGCAGACAATTTCATGTATGGAAGATGCTGATTGTCTGATAGTACCATCAAGAATTGAACCTCTTCCTACGGTGGCAATTGAAATGATGATGACAGGCGGAGCAGTATTGTGTACAGATGTGTGCGGAATTGCTTATTATGTGGAAGATGGTGAGAATGGATATCTTACAAATTCGGACAATCCTCAGAGGCTTGCAGAAAGTATAATGAGAGTTATAGAAGATTATGGTAACTGGGAACATATTGGAAAAATGGGACATCAGACATATATGGAACATTTTTCAAGAGAAGCTGTTGAGCCGGATATGGTGCGGATAGTAGAGAAATATATGGATTTGTCTAAAAGAATAATATTCATAAAAGGAAAAATAGAAACTTTGGATTATTTCATAGACCAGCTTGCAGACAGTGCAGACAAGCTTGGAATAGAATATTATATTATCAATACAGGGATTCCTGAAAGCTACGGTGAGGCTCTTGAAGAATATGTAAACCTGGGCAGATGCGAAGTGTTTATGATAAATCAGATAGGTTTGTTATTGAGTGAGAATGGACAAAATTACTGGAAAGAGAGAAATATTCCGGTATATGACCTGATAGTTGACCATCCGTACAATTATGCAGATGCATTAGAATGTCCGCCAGCAGATATGAATGTAATTGTTATAGATAGGAATCATGAGAAGTTCATAAGAAAATATTATCCAGCGATAAAGAATATATATTTCATGCCTGATGGAGGAAATGAAGCAGAGGGTAGAATGCAGTACAAAGACAGGCCAATAGATATATTGTATGTGGGAGATTGCCAGTTATCTACACCATTTATTGAAATTCCAGATATGCATGATAAAGGAATGGAGATGTATTCGACAGTATATAATATACTTCTTCAAAAGCCGGGCTTGTCTATAGAAGAAACTATGGAGTTATATTTTGAAGCAAAGGGCGGATATACAAAAGAGCAGGTAAAGCAGTATATATTAAATTATGGGTTCATAATATCCGATAATGTCCGCAGATATTATAAGTTAAAGACAATGCACGCATTAGAAAATACAGGTGCCGGCATAGTTATATATGGAAAAGGATGGGATGCGTATGATGAAGCATGGCAGCCTAATGTAAGCATCAATGCAAGAATATCATCAGAAGAATGTAACCAGATGCTTGGCAAAGCAAAGATTGGACTTAATTGTATGCCGTGGTTTAAGGATGGATGCAGTGAAAGAGTATTCAATATAATGCTTAATGGAGCAGTGTGCCTTACAGATACAAGCAAGTATCTGCTTGAAAGATTCAGGCATGGAAATGAACTGGTATTTTATAATCTTGAAGATATGGAAGAAATGCAACAGAATGTTTGCTGGCTACTTGAGAATCCCAATGCAGCAAGCCAGATTGCACAGGCAGGTTATGAAGCTGCCATAAGAAATGATACATGGCTGTGCAGAATGGGTGAGATTGCAAAGATGATGGGAAAATGAGATGATAGGATATATGATGGGATACAGAAGAAACTTATGATTATGGAGAGTGGGTATGAATATACTTGTTATTGGAGAGAAGTTGTTTACAGATTATGCATTACAGGCATTAGATGATACTGCACATATGGTTGATGTGTATTATTGGGATGGTACATTTGGACCAGAACTGCTTATGGATTCAGGTATTAATGAGTATGACTGTATTGTTGTTATGTTTAATGATGATAAGTTATCAGCAGATATTACAGCTATGATTGAGAAAACAGTTACTAATGAGAATTGTACAGTGTTTAATTATGTTTTATGGCATAAAGCTATGCTGCCTGCAATGAGGGCAGATCTTGTTATGAGTAATCCTTTGAATTGTTCATATGACGGACTCATTATGGGTTTATCTCATGCAGAGGTTGGAATACTAGCAAACAGATTACAAGGTAATTATGCTAATCTTGCTGTTTCATCACAGGATATATATTATAATTACAAGACGCTTGAGTATTGCATTGATAAGTATTGGGAAAAGATAAAAAACTTGAAACATATAATTATAGATATGTATGACTATGAGTATTTTAATTTTGATACATCTCTTGCTAAGAACATATACAGATATTTTTTGTGGGGCGGTTACAATATTGATGGACATAATATGACACGCAATAAGATATATACTAACAGCCTTGAAGAGGTGCGTAATTATCTGTTGTATAGTAAATATAAAGGGCTGGATATAAGTAAGCTTGGAATGTGGAAGAAGCTGTTTCCGGATACATATTATATGAATGGGTATTCTGATTACAGATGCGCCAGAGGGATTGAACAGAGAATGGATATGATTACAGATAGTATGGTTGAAGAGTATAAAGTGACATCAAGTACTGTGTTGAATGAGTATCCAGAAACAATCAGTGAAAATGTCTCTATTATGAATGATATGCTTTCATTAATATATAGAAAGTGGCCTCATATTAAAGTGGATATAGTACTTCTTCCAGTATATAAAGGCATTCTAGATAAGAGAAAAGAGTATTATATTAAGTGGGAAGAACAGTTTATGGGTGTTATAGAACAACTGGGTAATATTTATCCGTTCAGATTCACATCTTATCTGGAAGATGCAATGACCGCAGATAAGAAATATTATTATGATAAGGATCATCTTAATTACCTTGGGGCATATGTATTTACGCAGAAGTTGAAGGAGATGATAGGGGAATAGATTAGATGGGAAAGTGATAAATAAGAATATTAAATACATTAAAGGGTTAATATTAAGCATGTCATATCCGATATACAGAATATATGTAGATGAAATGTATATCCTATAGACATGGAAGTCAGGATGCAATATTTATTGATGTGTGAATTCCGTGTGTGAGCAGTACACGGAATTTTTTTATGGAGAAATATATGAGAGTGTTAGTTGTATATGGTACGAGACCAGAAGCTATTAAAATGTGTCCACTAATATTAGAGATGAAGAATAGACCAGAGGTTGAGTGTGTTGTGTGTCTGACAGGGCAACATAGGGAAATGCTTGATCAGGTAAATGGACTATTTGGGATAATGGCGGATTATGATCTTAATATAATGCAGAAAGGTCAGTCACTTGCAGATATTACGTCAAAAGTGCTACAAGGACTCGGTCAGGTTCTAGATAAGGAAAAGCCAGATGTAATGCTTGTGCATGGAGATACAACAACTTCATTTGCAGCAGCACTGGCTGCTTTTTATAGGAATATTCCTGTTGGTCATGTTGAGGCCGGACTAAGAACATACAATATGAAGTCTCCATATCCGGAGGAATTTAACAGACAGGCTGTAGATTTAATATGTGATTATTATTTTGCACCTACAGAAAATGCAAAGGAGAATCTTCTTAAAGAAGGAAAAAAAGAAAATAATATATTTGTTACCGGAAATACGGTAATCGATGCATTAAAGACTACAGTGGACGATTCTTTTTCGGATGAGAATATTGAGTGGGCGAAGGATAGCAGGTTTATATTGCTTACTTCACACAGAAGAGAGAATATTGGAAAAAATATGGAACAAATATTCTTGGCTGTGAATGATATTGTAAAGGAATATCCAGATGTAAAGGTTATATATCCGGTTCACAAAAATCCGAAGGTAAGAGAAATTGCCTATAAAATCTTAGGTAATAATGAAAGAATACATTTGATAGAACCATTAGATGTTTATGAGTTTCACAATTATATGGAGAACAGTTTTCTTATTATGTCAGATAGTGGCGGCATTCAAGAAGAGGCACCAGCACTTGGAAAGCCTGTGTTAGTGTTAAGAGAAACAACAGAGAGACCAGAAGGTATTGAGGCAGGTACTTTAAAACTTGTAGGAGTAAATAGGAAATCAGTATATAGAGGCGTTAAAGAATTGTTGGACGAACCTAGTATTTATGAAAATATGAGTAAAGCTAATAATCCATATGGAGACGGAAGAGCATCAGAGCGAATTGTTAATGCATTATTAGATATGAAGAGGTAAAAAATGGACAAGTTAGTTGTTGAAAAAAAAGCATATGTAACATTTAATGCGGTTGAGGAAAACAATGGAAAATTATATATGGCTGATAGAGAAAACAATGGTCTTATTGAGTATGATTTAAATACAAATATAGCAAGTGTTAAAAATGTATTTGAGGGGAGTGGCATAAAAGGAAATTATTGGAAGGCAATTTCTTATGAAGATGATATATGGTTTCTACCCATTACATCATCAGATAAAATAGCAATTTTTAATACAAAGGATAATAATATTGATTATATTGATTTTAATATTCCAGAATATTCGTGTGAATATATGCCGTTTGAAGATGGCTATGTAGTAAATGAAAAACTATATTTAATACCAGCCTTTTATGATTCAATTTTGATAATAGATGTTAAAACAAAAAAAATAAATAAAATTGATATAGATATTAAGCAATATACTGGAACGACAAAGAGAATATTTAGTGGTAGTTGTATTAGTGATGAAAAAATTTATATGTGTCCATTTGGACATGATTATTTATATATATATGATATTAATTTAAATTGTTATAAAAAAAAATATTTGAAAGATGTTAATTCAAAATATGGAAATATTCTTTGCGATAATGATAAAATATATTTTTTACCAATGTATTTAAATTATGACATTATTGCAATAAATAGGAATTGTTATAGTTTAGAAAAAAAATCTTTAACATTTATAGAAAATGGGAGTAGTTATTATTGTAGTTTGCTATACGATAATAAAATATATTTTTTACCATACAATGGAAAAAAAATGCTTATATATTCAATGGAAAATAATTATGAAAGAATTGTTGAATTAGCCGATTATGAATTGTATTATTCTAGAATAAAAAAAATAGGTAAAAATAAATATATTATTACATCTCAAAATAGAAATACACCCCCATTGTTATTCGAAAATGGAAATATAAATATATTAGATATAAAAATGCCAGAAGATTATTTTTTACAAGAGTTATTAATTGCAATCCAAGGGAGTGAGAAGAGATGATATCCGTTATTGTTCCAATTTTTAATGCAGAAGAATATTTAGATGAATGTATATGTAGTATTATTAATCAGACATATAAGAATATAGAGATAATTCTTATTAATGATGGTTCAAAGGATGCGAGTCTTCAAATATGCGAGAAATATAAGAAGCTTGATAATAGAATATTTGTTTTAAATAAAGAAAATGAAGGATTGGTTAAAGCTCGTAAAGATGGAGCATCTATGGCTAAAGGAGATTATGTTACATTTTTAGATGCGGATGATTGGATTGATGTTGAAACATTAGATAAATGTATGAAAGATAAGGCAGATATAATTTCGTATGGTTTAATTGAGGAGTATGGATATAAGATTTCTTATAAAAAAAATAAAATAGGGGCAGGATATTATAATAAAGAGGAAATAAAAAAATATATAGTTCCCAAAATGTTATGCTATGAGAATTTCTTTGAGTTCGGGGTGATTCCTAATATGGGATGTAAAATTATTAAGAGAGATCTTTTTCTTAGTGAGATGAATGGGATATCGAATAGTGTTACAGTAGGGGAGGATGTTGATTTTCTTGTAGGGATAATAAAAAAGGCAAATAGTTTAGTTTTACGGGACGATTGTTATCTGCATTATAGACAACATCGTGAATCCATGATGAAATCGTATCTTTCAATAGAATCAATAAGACAATTGTATGAAGATATGATAAAAAAAGTTGAATTTAATGAGGACGAATTAAAGAAACAAATAGATATTTATATTATATTTGTTTTACTGTTAAAAAGAATGGATATTATATTTCCTATATTAACGGATTTGCATATGTTGGAAAATAATGTGGCAATATATGGAGCTGGTGGATTTGGAATGAGTGTATATAGGGAAGTTGCTAATAATAAAAAAATAAATAAGATAGTTATTGTTGATAAATGTTGGGAAAATTTACAAAACGAACATTTTAAAGTCTATGATAAATCAATTTTGTTTGAGAATGAGGTTGATAAAGTAATAATATCAATTTTGAATAGTAATGTATCTAAAATGATAAAAACTGAGTTGATTGACATGGGTATAAATCAAAATAAGATACTCACTTTCGATTTTATGAATATTGATATAAAAAGAGTTTTAAAATTGATGTATATGAATTGAAGAGGTGAAAATGCCAGAAATAAGTATTGTAATGCCAGTGTATAATGGCGAAAAATATTTGAAACAGTCTTTAAATAGCATTATGGATCAAACATTTAAAGATTGGGAATTGATAATTGTAAATGATTGTTCTACTGATAATTCGTTACAAATAATGAGAGAATATGAAAAAAAAGACAATAGAATTCATGTGATTTGTAATGAAGTAAATAGCAAAATATCAAAATCTTTAAATAATGGTTTTAAAATGGCAAAAGGGAAATACTTCACATGGACATCCGACGATAATATGTATGTTAGCGACGCTTTTTATAAGATGCATGAGTATCTTGAGAAAAATATAGATAAAATATTTGTTTATTCAGATATGAGATTTATAGATGAAAATAATATAGAAACAGGAGTACAAGTTTCAAAAGCTGATGATATTTTTAAATCAAATTGTATAGGAGCATGTTTTTTGTATAGATCAGATGTTGCAGAGCGTATAGGAGGATATAGCGATGCATATTTTTTAGTAGAGGATTATGAGTATTGGCTGAGAATAAGACAAATTGGAGAAATAGGTCATATAAATGCAATATTATATAATTATAGAAGACATTCATTAAGTTTATCGGAAACAAAAATATTACAAGTACGAAAAAAATTATTTGAATTAAGATTAAATATGATAAAAAAAATGGATGAAATGATACCATTAGATGTAAAAAAAGATTTGTTTAGAGAAATGTGGTTACAAGATAGCAGCAGACATAAAGAGTTGTTAAATGTATTTTGGAATGGAAAAGTTCCTCAAGATTTATATTGGCTTTTACATAACAGAAAATATCATCCAAATAAAGGAGTGGTATTATACGGAGCTGGAAAATTTGGAAAGATGGCATTAAATCATTTTGGAAAGGAAAATGTGGTCTGTTATATAGACAATAACAAAAATTTGGAGAATAAAAAAATAAATGGTTTAAGAGTATATAAATTTGAGAAAATTACGAAATTATCAATGGATTATCAAATAGTTATTTCTACTGATACATATCTTGCTGGAGAATTAGCAGAAGAATTAGAAAGAGTGGGAATAACAGAATATGTTACAATTATTGATGTATTAACAAATTATATGTAGAAGGAGTATATAATAATGAATAAAGGAAATTTATACATCTGGGGGTGGTGGCAAGGAAATAATTTGGGGGATAATTGGATAAAAAAAGTATTGTCATATCACTTTCCAATGGCAGTATTTATAGATACGCGGGTTAAAAAATTTGAAAAAGATAGTTTTGTTATTTGTGGTGGAGGTGGATTATTTATTTATGATGTAATATCACCATGGGATAACATTCAACAAAATATATCATATGGAATGCTTGGCATTGGGGCGGAATTTCCTCACGAAACAAATCTTGCCAGAGAATGTTGCGATAAGGCAAAATTTTTTTATGTTAGGGATCAATATTCATTAGATTGTATGAACCTTGAAAATATAGAACGATCATATGATTTAACATTTTCAAAACCTATATATTGGGCAGTAAAAAATGATGTTAATTTTAAAAAGGCTTTTTTTGTTTGGAGAGATGGTCATGAATTACTAAACAATGTGAAATTTTCAAAGTATATATGTAATGGAAGTTCTTATTCTGAGTGGAAAAATGTGATTGACAAAAAATTTGATTTGATAGTAGAAGATGATTTTCAGACTAGAGATGACAATATAGATGAAAGAATAGCAGATGCAGGATTTGTAATATCGGGAAGATATCATGGGATTGTTGCAGCTATTCAAAGAGGAATACCATTTATAGCTATTGATATATGCCCCAAAATACGGGCATTGATTAATGAATGTGATTTGGAAGAATATTGTATAAAAATATCAGAAATTAATAAACTTGAGGGATTAATTGATAAGGCACTTGTGAATGTTGATTACATTCGAGAAAAAGAAAAGATATATTTAGAAAAAGCCAATTGTGTATTATTAAAACAAATACAACAAGCAAAGTTCGAAATTCTAAAAATAATTAAACCATTAAATATTATTCATTATGGATCATATTGGATGAAAGAAAATGATGTTGTAAATGCCATGTCTGATGATTTGGGAGAGATATGTAATTTGAAAAAAGTGGATTTGAAAGTATATTCATCGAATGTTGACGAAAGATTAGAAATAAATATAGATACACCTAATGGGAAATATTGTGAGTTGAAAAAATCTGATATTTTAAAAGATGTAGATGAATTTCATGCAGATGTAATTATATTAAATTCTGGAGGATTAACATTAAATGACCAAACATTTAATGAATTAAAAATGAAAAATGTTACTACAGTGGGCATATCTTTATCTGATCCAGATGTATTTCCGTATAATGGGGAAAAATATGCAAATAAATTTGATATTTTTTATACAAATTCAAAATATTCATTGGAAAAGGAATATCCAAGAATAGGTGCAAATGCTTTTATTATGCCTTTTGCGGCATCTATAAAACATCACTATTATATGCCAGATATTGAAAGAAGATATGATGTGGTTGTTGTAGCACATGCTCGAAAAGATAGAATTTTGTTGGTTGAAAAATTAAGAAAAGTATGCAGTGTGGGAACTTATGGAAGTGGTTGGAATGATTCATTGGGAGTTGTAAATGGAAAAGAACATGTCAAAGCGATAAATAGTGGAAAGATGTATTTGTCATTTGCACATACTGTTGCAGGATTTGACAATGTGAAGGTAGGATTATTTGAAGCAATGGCTTGCAACCAAGTTGTAATAACATATTATATGGAAGAATTAAAAGATTATTTTGATATTGGAAGTGAAATATTATGTTATAGGACAGAAGAAGAATTGTTTGAATTGATAGAATACTATTTAAATAATGAGGATGAACTGGAAAAAATAAGAACTAATGGATATAGGAGATTTTTAAAAGAACATACTTATGAAAAAAGATGGAACCATATGTTAAAAGAAATATATAAACAAAAAGAATTATTGTAGAAATGTAATTGATAAAATGCAATTGATAAATTAATAGAAAGAGATTAGTGGAAATTATGAGTTCTAACATATATATTGAATTAGGTGAAAATTTTTTAAATAATTGTGTTTTTGATGGCTTAGCACATTCATATGATGTAAAAAAGGGAAAATATGTAAAGCCATACCCGGAGGTGACTGGCTATATACTAAAGTATTTTTCGGATTATAGTGATTCAATAGAAAATAATATTATTAAAGCCGCAGATTATTTGGTTGAGATTCAAGATAAAAATGTAGGGGGGTATTATTCTTTTGATAATAAGAACGTTTTATATAGTTTTGATACAGCACAAATTACTAGAGGATTATTATCATTATATAAAAAATTAGGTAAAAAAAAATATTTGGACGCAGCCCTGTTAGGCGGAGAATTTATATTAAATTCTCAAGAGCGTTGTGGTTTTTTTAAACCATATTACAAAAGCAATATAAACGGGTGGGTAATAAGGGATGAAACATATAAGATTTGGAATGGTCCTGCATCAGGCTTGATGTGTAAGCTCACAGAGACATTAGCGGATTTGTATGAAGTGAGTGGGGATGAAAGGTTTATGGCGGCGTTAAATAGAGCAGCAGATTTTTATGAGAAAGTAGAATATATTGATTATAGTCATCCTTTGGGGTATTGGCTGGAAGGATTATTGGCCGCAGGTAAAACTAAAAAAGTAAAAAATGTAGTTGAAAAATATGTTTTAAATAGGGTTAAAGAAAATGGATTTATTTCATACTCAAATGATATATCATACGCATATGTTTCGGGAACAATACAATTAGGGATAATATTATATAAATTGGGATATGCAGAAACGGCTGTTAAAATAAGAAATTATGGTAGGACAGTTCAGGCAATGCATGAATCAGGCGGATTGTTTCAGTATGCAAATATGGATGGTACACAGAATAATTGTATACATTCTGAAATTAATTCATGGGGAACAAAATATTTTTGTGAATTGGAAAGATTATTAGTTTAATGTATGTAGTACACTGGGCTGGTTGACCTGAAAGGCGGAATAAGTGATTAAAGAAAATGTTTTGAAATGTGATAATTGTTCAGGGTGTATGAGTTGCAAAATAGTATGTCCTATCAATTGTATTCAGGCAGAATATGATAGTGAAGGCTTTTTGTATCCTGTAATAGATAATGAAAAGTGTATTAATTGTAAAAAATGTATTTCGATGTGTCCGGAGATGAAAAAATCTGAAGAAGAATTTAGTTATGAATTTGCATATGCGGCAGCAGCTAGAGATGATATTAGATTAAGAAGTTCATCTGGTGGTATGTTTACATTACTTGCACAATATATTCTAAGAAGTGGCGGCGTTGTTTGTGGAGCTGCATATATAGGAAATAATGTGCGTCATATAGTAATAGAGGATGAAAAATCTATAGATTTGCTTAGAGGCTCAAAATATGTTCAGTCTGAAATATTTGATATATACATAGATATACTTAGGTATTTAAAAAATGGAAGGAATGTACTATTTACTGGAACAGCTTGTCAGTGTGCGGCAATAAAAGATTATTTTAGTGAATATGATGAACAGTTGTATATTGTTGATATTTTGTGTATGGGCGTATCTTCACCTAAAATGTTTGAAACGTATGTTAAGGAGGAGTTGGGAAAAGATTGTACAAGGATAAATTTCAGAGATAAAGGAAAAGAGGGATGGAATCAAAATCTTTATTTGTCTTATTTTGATGGGAATAATAAAAAACATTATATAAATAATAAAAAAAGTTCATACTATAGTGCATTTTTGAATGCATATGCACTTAGAAAAAGTTGTTATAATTGTAGATACATAGGTAAAAAACATACTTCTGATTTAACTATAGGAGATTTTTGGGGATGTCAAAATATTGATACTAGTCTTGATGATGGAAAAGGTACATCATTGGTGTTGGTATCAACAGATAAAGGTAAAAACCTCTTAAATGGGATTGAATCAGAGCTTTTATTTTTAAAGAAAGAACCAATTCAAAGTGTATTAAAATTTAATCCAATATTGTTAAAATCATCTTCGGAGAAAGGCCGCAGACGTGAGTTTTTTAATCTTGATCCAAGCATGTCATTAAAGAATAAAGTAGAGTATATGAATAGCAATGCTGCAGATTGTGGAATTATTAATTATTGGTATTGTAATGACAATGGTGCTATTTTGACAGCATATGCTTTACAACAATCACTATTAAAAATGGGATACAGTAGTCGTTTGATTAATGATTCTGGCTCAGATATAGAAAAAGGAATTTCCGAAGAATTTTCAAAAAAATATTTATATGTTACTTCGCATATAACAACCAATGAGGATTATAAAAAATTAAACGATTCTTTTGAACATTTTATTGTAGGATCAGATCAGGTTTTTAGGGCTGAATGGGTCTCAGATCGCTGGTTTTTAGACTTTGTAGATGATGAAAAAAATAAAATTGCAGTATCAAGTTCATTTGGAAATAATGAATTGAATGTCACAAGAGAAAGGCGATTAAAAATACAGTATTTATTAAGTCGTTTTAACTCAATAAGTATTAGAGAAATACGCGGAACGGCTTTGGCTCATAAGTTAAGTGGGAAAAAAACTTTTAATATAATAGATCCTGTATTTTGGTTAAAAAAAGAAGATTATATTTTAAAGTTGAATTTAGAAACAGATTTAAATGAACATAAATATATATTTGTTTATATTAGGGATATTGATACAGAAAAAAAAGATTTATGTGAGAGGATAGCAAAAGAACTTGATTGCAGGTTGTTTTTTGTTATGAAAGATACCCCTGTTGAGTTATTTGTTGAAAAATTGGCAAATAGTGAAATGGTTATAACAGATTCTTACCATGGGTTATGTTTTTCAATAATTTTCAATAAAAATTATAGGTGTATAATAAATAAGAGAAGAGGATTAGATCGATTTAATTCTCTTATTCAGGTATTGCAATTAAATACTGATTGTTTTATCAAAGAAAGTAGTGATTTACAAGAAAAAGAGGCTGGTGATTTACTGGATAAAAATGATTGGGATATTATAAATAATAATATTGAAGAACAACGCAAATTTGCTATTACATGGATAAAAGATGCCATAAAAAACAAAAGAAAAGTTAGGAAAATAAACAGAAGAATAAAATGGGTGAATTATTGTTTATATATTATAATATCCGGATTAAGAACATATTTCAAATGTAGATTTTTTTATTTTAAATATATCATATTTAAAATTGATTATTCTAAAAGAATTGTCCTTTTTGGAGCCGGTAATTTTGGCAAAAAGGCTATTCAAAGATATGGAGATAATATAGCTTTTTTTGTAGATAATTCGCCCAAGAATTGGTTAGAAAACTATCCAGTATTTAGTTTTAAATTGGCAAAGAAGCTTATGAATCATGATACAAAAATAATCATTACTACGTCAATATTTTATCAATCTGAAATAAAAGAACAGTTAGAAAAGGAAGGGTATAAAAACATAAGTTTTTATCAAGAGTAAAATTGCTTGCAGAGGTATATTATGAATGAATTATCAAATTATTACAAAATTTACGGATCGTATTGGAAAGAAGTTGATTCGAGAATAGTTGCGTTAATAAAACAACATATTGAATATGATAGTATGGTACTAGAGGTGGGATTTTCTGGAGGTCATTATATTGCTAAACTAACAGATGATGGTTATGATATTTCTGGAATTGAAATCAGAGAAGAAATATATAATGAGACAAATGATAAATTTAGAAAGATATATCCAAATGTGAATTTAATGTTGGGGAATATTTTTGATTATAATGAGAAATATGATTTGATTTATTCAACTGGATTAATTCAATGTTTAAAGTGTAAAGATAGGAATGAGTTTTTAAAACACATTTCTGATATGGCACCTAAAGCTGTGTACACAGTACCTTGTATAGTAACAGAAAGAAATATCGGATCAAATCAGAAAGTTGGAGTATCTGGTTGCGAAGAATATTGCACATTAAATATTGCATATGAATTAAGCACGATTTATCAGTATGTAGAAACTGGTATATGGGGAAAAGACGAGATTGGTTTGGATGATGATTTTGTATGGTATTATTGCAATAATCCAAGGTGAATATAGGTTATAATGTTATATATAATATAATAAAAGTGGAAAGTATATCTAATCATATATTGACTTTATTTAAAATAAGTTATAAGAACAGGCAACCACTATTTGTTTAAGGATTTTGTAGAAGAAATATAGGTGAAATAATGTATAAGATAATAATTTTTGGAACTGGATTATATGGAAAACAAGCATTGCGTTTTTTTACAAGAGAAAATGTTATGTTTTGGGTAGATAACAATAGTGAATTACATGGAAGTTTGGTAGAAGGAATAGAGGTACTTCCACCATCAGAATTAAAGAAATATTTGAATGAATGTATAATTGTTGTTGCCGTGAAACTAGAATTTTTTACACAAATAAAATATCAGTTAAATAAAGATTATGGCATTGAAATAGTTTTGAATTATACTTTTTTAAAGAATTATATTAATGAATGTGGGATAACAATAGATGAATTTTTAAACAGTTGCACAGAAAAAGATATATACAGGTTGATGTTTTATTATGCAGAGGAACAGGAAAAACGCGCACAAGAGCAAGTCGAATTCTTTGTATCAGTTTCTGATATACAAAAGTTAAAACCTGCTAGGGGGAAATTAAGACAGTTTCAGTTAGAATTATTGACTGCAGCATATAGATTAAGCGAAGATTTGAAAATGCTTGGGTTTAATATAATGATTGATGGCGGAACATTGTTAGGGGCTGTAAGACATGGTGGATTTATTCCATGGGATGATGATGTCGATTTTATGATGCTGCGTAGTGATTATGAAGGAATGTTAGATTTTTACGAGAAGAAGCAGGAGTTACTTTCTGTTTCGGATGTCTTATATTATGATGAAAACAGACTATATTCAGAAATGACGAACTTTCTTGATACATGTGGGAACGATTATGCATTTTGTTCTAACGGGAAATTTGTAAAAGTATTTTTTAAAAGAATTCCTGAACCGATTGTTTTAGATATATTTCCGTTAGATTACTATAATGATAATGTAAGTTTTGAGGAGCTGCTAGATATTGATTTGCAGATGAAAAAAGAATTTGATAATAATGATGATAAATCAATTTCATCAAGAGACAAATGGTATAAAGAAAAAAGAAGCAATGGAAAAATAGTTGATGAAAAAGGTTCTTCAAAATTATGCTATGGATTGGAAACAGATTTTATAACAATTTGCAATAAGTATGTTTTACGAAAGGATGTATTGCCTTTTAAAGAGATAAGTTTTGAAAATCATGTGTTCAAATGCCCTAATAATGCAGATAAAATGCTTGAAATGGAATATGGTGATTATATGCAGTGGCCGAATGATGCGGGAAGCAGTGTACATGGTGCAAATAGAAGATATTCTAGATATAAAAAGTATGATAATCCATGGTATATTCATACAAGAAATGAAGCAGAGATTTTCTGTAAACAGATGGAGAAACAATATAAAGATTATCAGCTTATAATCGAAAAATATAAGATAGCTGATTGGAAGGACTATTTTGATATTGTAGATTACTTAGATGATAATAACATCAATTATATAGTCTATGCATAAGGAGCATGTATGATTTTAAAGTATGATTCTCTGGACAAAGTTAAGCAATATATTAATATAAATAATTCACCAATTGTAATATATGGCGCAGGAATGATTGGACAGGTTGTTATGCCATATATGATTACGAATTTGGGACTGCTTGAAAATCTATTGTTTTATGTAGATGAAGACAAAAGAAAACAACAACAGGTTGTACATATAGGAAATAGAGATATAGAGATAAAGTCGTCAGAGATTTTAGATAAACTGCCACAAAATGCAATGATTTTCATTACTAATAGTAATTATATTGCTATAGTTGACATGCTTAATTCTATTCATTCATTAAAAAATAATATTGCTGTTATCATACCTGTTATTTTTGCATTGAAATCAAGAAATTTAAAAAGTGGTAATGTGTTTGTTGGAATAGAGCACTTAAAGATTCCTAAAGTGATTCATTATTGCTGGTTTTCCAGAAATCAGATGCCTGATTATCTTGAAAAATGTATTGAATCATGGAGTAGATTTTGCCCAGACTATGAAATTATCAGATGGGATGAGGATAATTATGATGTTGAGAAGAATCTATACATGAAGCAGGCTTACAAGGCTAAGAAATGGGGATTTGTTCCTGATATAGCAAGATTGGACATTCTTTATAATTATGGAGGATTATATATAGATACAGATGTTGAGGTTATTAGAAATCTTGATGATTTACTTAAATACGAGGCATTTGCTGGCGTTGAGAAATGGGGAAATATTAATATGGGTGGCTGCAGTGGAGCAGTTCCTCATCATCCAATGATTAAGAATATGCTAGATTTTAGAAAAAATGAAAAGTTTACAATGGAAGATGGAAGCTTTAATCTTACAACATGCGGATATTATGAGACGATGCCGTTAATACAGAAAGGATTTAAGCCTGATAATACAACACAGACAATTGAAGGAATGACCGTATTTTCTTCCGATTATTTCCATCCATATGACTATATGAGTGGAGAGACTTGTATAACTGCTAATACTCATTCAATACATCATTTTAATGGAGGATGGATAGATGAGAAACATAAAGAAGAACGGGAAAAAACAAAGATAGAATTTGAAAATGTAATAAAAGAAATCATGATGCAATAAGTTGAGTAAACAAAGCCTTTAGAGTATAATAGCCCTAAAGGCTTTGTTAGTATAGAATATAACGATTATCAATACTTAAAGAGAGGTACACATGATTTCAATAAAACCCTTAGATTCACCAATTAACCAGCAGCAATATGGTGATATGACTTATAGACAGTATGCTGATGCATATAATATTGATGACAGAAAAGTTCCATATGGACCAGATATGTTCTATTTATCTATCAATACAATTGCAGCTAAGAATTTTACATTTGCTGTAGATGGGGACGGGGAATTAGTTGCAGCATTGGCTTTTGAGAGCGGAACATATGCACATAGATATACATATTCAGGTGGAGTTGATACATCTTTTATTGATAATTATGATTGTATATTCTTATATGACTGCAATGAGTTTTCTGTTGAACTATGCAGGACAGCATTTAGGTTTTGGAAAGGGAAAAGACTGGTTCTTGTAGGAATTAACTGGGAGAAGATGATAGAGTATCTTGATGATATACCGGACGTTGAGTGCTTTTATGAGATTGAACCTGAAAATAACAGATTTGCAGAGCTTATGAATGGATTTAAATGCCTTCATGTGACATATGGCATACCACATCAGGAAAGCATGGAACGTTATGAACAGGGGATTATGTACTATGATGAAATAATGTCGTTTACGTTTATGTTTTCTGATTATAGAGAACTGGGGGATAGTAATCCAGACAAGTATTTTTTTGTGATGGATGGTTATTATGGAAATCTGGGGCTTTTTACTATTCGTTCAAAGATTGAAGTATGTCTTAGATATGCATTATCAAAGGGAATGGAACCTGTTGTCAGAATTGTTAAATCAGGAGAGAGTTTTTATTCAGATTATAGTGGTGATGATATATGGGGGAAGTTCTTTAATCAGCTAGGGGATTATTCTTTAGATGATGTAATGCATAGTAAACATGTATTTTTCTCACCAGGATTTTATAATGGAAGTGTTCAGAGCAATATAATGAGCCAGATGAGTAAAGGAATTTCGTTAGATTGGAAACATGGTGTGCTTAATAATAACCTGATTGGATATATTGCGGAGAGAAAGAATAAATACCTTCCATATCCACAACGGACATTGGGTGTGTTAGCCAGGGGAACGGATTTTGTTAATACACATCTGCATAATCATCCAATTCACGCATCTAAGGAGATGATTGCAGACAGGATAGATGAAGCTTTGCGTGATTGGAATCTTGATTATGTGTATATAGCCACAGAAGATGCCGTTTATTGTGAATTCTTCAAGGAGCGGTATGGTGATAAGGTGTTTTTTACTGACCAGCAGAGATATGTAACGAGGCAGAATGAATTACTGAGTGAGCTTCACAGAAGTGAAGAAGTGAAAAGAAATGGATTTGAGCTGGGGGCTGAATATGCTGCTTCAATTAATCTTTTATCACAGTGTAACTCTTTGATTGCATCTAGCGGATGTGGAGGAGTTGATGAGGCATTGAGGGAAAATGCAGATGGATATGAGCATGTGTATGTGTTTGATTTGGGAACGAATAGGTAAGAACTTATAAAAACCAGTAAAAATTAGTAAAAGTAATTAAAACCAGTAAAAAGTAGTAAAAATACAATGAGTAGTTGGAAGAAACACAGGAAGGAATATATATGTACACAGAATTAACAGCATCTATGATGTGTGCCAATTTTGGCAATCTAGAGAAAGAAGTTAAAGAACTAGAGGCAGCGGGAATCGATTCGTTCCATATTGATATCATGGATGGACGATATGTGCCTAATTTTGCAATGTCACTTAATGATATGCGGTATATCCGCTCTGCAACGGACAAGCCATTAGATGTCCATCTTATGATTGAACATCCTAATACGCATATTAGTTTGTTTCTTAATTCACTTAAGGAAGGGGATACTGTGTATATTCATCCAGAAGCAGAATATCATCCTTCTACAACTTTACAGAAGATAATTGATGCAGGGCTTGTTCCGGGCATAGCTATTAATCCTGGTACAAGTATTGAGACTGTGATGGAGATGCTGCAGATTGTAGATAAGGTTCTTGTTATGTCAGTTAATCCGGGAAATGCGGGTCAGATGTATCTTCCATATGTTGGCAAGAAGATAGAGAGACTTCTTAAGATTCGAGAAGAGATGAATTTTGAAGTGTACTGGGATGGTGCATGCGGTGCAGATAAGATATCTACATTTGCTCCTATGGGAGTGAGAGGGTTTGTTCTTGGAACTACATTACTTTTTGGGAAGGGAAGACCATATACTGATATATTAAAGGAGATAAGACAGTTATGATAATTGATAATGTTCCAGAGCAGGTGTCAGAAGATAATGTTATAGAGCTGGCAAATGAATTTACTGGATATCTGGAGAATAGCGGAAATTTGTTTTTTCAAAATTATCAGTCATCTGGACTGACTTATGAGCATCTTATAGCTATGTTTTATGTGACGCGTGCAATGACTGGTGGTATGAGGTTATATAATTATTGTTATGATGCCGCCATTGAATGTGCAAAATGTAATATAAAACGCAGGCTGACAGCTAATGAAAAGATAAAGGTCACATTTCTCCCAATATCAGCAGCAGAATGGCCGGCAGAGTATATTTACAGGAAATTAGAGGCTGATGACAGATTTGAGCCGCAGGTGGTTCCTGTTCCGTTAATAGGAAGAACTAAGGAAGAACGAGGAAAGACATATTCACAGACTTATGATTTCTTCATGGCAGGTGGTTATAATGTAAAAAAAATATATGATTTCCAGACTGAGGAGATAATTGGATGGGAAGAAATAGGTGGTATTCCTGATGTGGTGATAAATGTTACACCATGGTATAGTGATATTGCAAAGAACTATCAGATTACCAGATTGCCTTTATATGTACTTAATGTGTATATTTCGTACGGACTTACTGTAGGTAATTCACAAGAGGGGGTATATGCAGAAAAATTCATGTATAACAAAGATTTTATGAATGTTATGTGGAAGGTATATACTGAAACAAAGAAGGATTATATAGGTTTTCAGAAATATCAGGCACTAAAAGCAAAGAATGTAGTTAACAGCGGATATATTAAGATGGATTATTTTCTGGAAAAGCATGACTATTCAGAAGAAAGACTTAGAAATATATGGTCTGTTCCGGAGGGGACAGATATATACAGCTATAAGAAGATTCTCATTACACCACATTTTTCAGTGGGAGATGATAATATACTATCTTTTTCAACATTTAATAAGAATATGTATTTTTATATATATCTGGCAAAGAAATATATAGATAGTGTCTCATTTATATTCAAGCCTCACCCTAATCTTAGAAATACTCTTGTTCTGGATGGATATATGAAATCAATTGAAGAATATGAAGCATATCTGGATGAATTCAACAGGCTGCCCAATGCATCTGTATGCGAGGAAGCGGATTATCTTGCACTTTTTGATACTTCTGATGGTATTATCAATGACTCTATATCTTTTGTTGGAGAGTATATGTATGTTGATAAACCGATGCTGTTTCTTGAACGTCCTGAGCAGAGGTTTAATGAACTTGGAGAAGTTCTCATTAAGGCTCATTATAAAGTGAGCGGACAGGATTACATGGGAATTGACAACTTTGTTAATGAAGTAGTGGTTAAAGGTAATGATCATATGAAACAGGAAAGAGAGAAGATTTTCTCTGAAGAATTGGATTATTATTCAGATAATGGAATTAAGGCATCTGAATATGTGTATAGGGATATAGTTGATAATTTGCTTAAGATGTAAAGGAGCGTTATGAATATTGCATTAATACTTGCCGGTGGAACTGGTACAAGACTTGGGACAGATATTCCAAAGCAGTATATTAAAGTTAATGGCAGGATGATTATTGATTATTGTCTTGAGACAATGGAACATTCAAAGGATATTGATGAAGTGTGGATTGTTGCAGATAAAATGTGGCAGCAGCACATTAAGAAAATTAATAAATTTAAGGGATATGCATGCCCTGGTAGTAACAGGCAGTTATCCATATATAATGGGCTTAGGGCAATTGAAGCTTCATTATCGGATGAGCAGAAAGATGTTAATGTTCTTATTCATGATGCAGCAAGACCGTTTCTAACAGATAAGCTTATACATGAGTGCGTTGAGGCAGTTGCCGGACATGATGGGGTACTTCCGGTTCTGCCTATGAAGGATACGGTATATTATAGTGAAGACGGGAAGGCAATTTCATCTCTTATTAACAGGAACAAAGTATATGCCGGACAGGCTCCGGAATTATTCAGATTAAAACCATATATTAAGGCAAATGAGACTTTACTTCCGGATAAGATTCTTTTAGTTAATGGTTCCACGGAACCTGCAATTATGGCAGGAATGGATATTGTGATGATTCCGGGAGATGAGAATAATTACAAGATAACAACGAAGGTTGATATGGAAAGATTTACAGCAGAGTTTTAAGGGATAAGGTGTAATGAGGATGGAGAATATATATGAATATATAGCCAGACTGCAGTCAGAGGGAAAATGGCAGGAAAGCTTTGGTGTCATAAGAGCAGGACTGAAAGATAATTATAATGATTATGAATTGTATTTTGCCTTGGGAGAGTATTATCTTAAGGATAATATTGATAAAGCATATCTGTGCTATGAAAATGCATTGTTTTATTGTGATAATAAAGATGACAGAGCATATATTTCAGGGGTTATGTCTGAAATAAGTTCATGCGGCATTAAAGTAAAACCTTTATCTATCGTAATTGTGTCATATAATTCTAAAGATGTAATGAAAGCCTGCATAAAGAGTATCCGTATCAATAATATTTCTTCAAGTTATGAAATTGTCGTTGTCGATAATGCATCAACAGACGGAGTTACAGAGTGGTTAGAGAGTCAGAATGATATCACATTAATAAAGAATCAGGATAATAAGGGATTTGGTGCTGCATGTAATCAGGGGATTAAAGCGTCAAGTCCTGATTATGATATATTTTTACTGAATAATGATACTGTTGTATCTCCTAATGCTATATTCTGGATGAGGATGGGGCTGTATGAGAATGACAGGGTTGGAGCAACAAGTTGTATGTCAAATAATGGTGGATTTCAGAATATTACAGAAGTATTTGATTCTGTATCTGAGTACATATATTATGCCACGAAAAATAATATTCCGGAATATTATCCATACGAGAACAAAGTGTGGCTGGCTGGTTTTGCGGTTATTATAAAGCGTGATGTACTTGATCAGATTGGTCTGCTGGATTTAAGATATGGTAAAGGATATTATGAAGATGATGACATTGGAATCAGAATACAGAAGGCTGGATATCAATGTATTGTATGTCATAACAGTTTTATATTTCATTGTGGGTCTTTTAGTTTTAACAATGATGTGGAAGAGAAAAACAGACTGTCCAGAAATAATAGAAAAGTTTTTAAAGAAAAATGGGGATTTGATATTGATTATTATTCAAAATCACGGAATGAGATTATTCAATTTATAAAAGATGATGAAGATAAGCCTATTCATGTCCTTGAAATTGGATGCGGATGTGGGGCTACACTTGCAAAAATTAAATATTTATGGCCACATGCGGAAGTTAAAGGTATAGAGCTTATTGGGGCTGTGGCAGATATAGGGGCTAATAATTTGGATATAATACAGGGAAATATTGAAGAGATGGATGCGCTTCCATATCGTGATGATTATTTTGATTATGTTATATTTGCAGATGTGTTGGAGCATTTAAGAGAACCACAGAAAGTATTAGAGAAAATCAGAAGATATATGAAAAATGATGCAGAGCTTATTGTCAGTGTTCCTAATTTTATGAATATAACGGTTATGCTGCCATTGTTAAGAGGTAATCTGGAATATGCAGATGAGGGTATTCTTGATAAGACTCATTTTAAGATGTTTACTATGAAGTCGTGTATTGAAATGCTTACACAAGCGGGATATTCTGTTGAATATAGAGGAGCTGTGTCTGGTAAGGCTTTAGGAATAGATGTATCTGATGAAGAAAAAAATCAGTTTATTAATGCATTACAATGTATATCAGGATCGGCAGATATAGAGCAGTTTGATGCATATCAGTATATATTTAAAGCAAGAGTCATGAAGTAAAAGGAAGGTTTCGGGAGAACAATAATTATGAAAGCACTGGTATTACATGGTATAGGAGACATACGATATGAAGAGACTGATAACCCGCGGATAGAGAAAGGCTGGGTATTAGTAAAGGTGAAGGCAGCAGGAGTGTGTGGCTCAGATATTCCAAGAATATATAAAACCGGTGCACATGTTCATCCGCTTGTTACCGGACATGAATTTTCAGGTGAAGTTATAGAAGTTGCAGATAACAATTCTTCATGGCAGGGAAAGAGAGTAGGAATATTCCCACTGATACCATGTGGAGAGTGTATAAACTGTAAGAAAAAGATGTATGAAATGTGTAGCAATTATAATTATCTTGGTTCAAGGTGTAACGGAGGTTTTGCTGAATATGCAGCTGTACCAGAATGGAATCTTATTGAACTTCCGGATAATGTATCTTACAAGCAGGCTGCAATGATGGAACCAATGGCTGTTGCAGTGCATGCAATGAGAAGATTTTATATAGAAAAGGATTCATCTGTGTGTGTTATAGGACTGGGAACAATAGGACTTCTGCTTACGATGTTTCTTAAAGCTGAAGGAATACAAAATGTTTATGTTGAGGGTAATAAAGACATGCAGAAGCATTTTGCACAGAAACTTGGAGTTGATGACGAACATTATAATGTAGATAATGTTGTGGCAGATTATGTATTTGAATGTGTTGGAAAGAATGAAACAATAAACAGGGCAATAGAACTTGCTGCACCAGCAGGAAATATTGTGCTAGTTGGTAATCCATATTCTGAGATGAATATACCAAAGGATACATACTGGAAGATATTAAGAAAACAGTTAAAGCTTAGTGGAACGTGGAATTCATCATATGCAGGAGAATCAGGTGATGACTGGCATTATGTGCTTAATATGCTTGCAGATGGGCGGATTAATCCGGAACAGTTTATAACGCATGTGTATCCGCTTGACGCAATTCAGAAAGGGATCGAAATTATGCGTGATAAATCGGAAGATTATGTGAAGGTTATGTGTATATCATAGAATGATTATCTGGAGAGGTTATTATGGTAATAGATATTCTTTCTCCTGTAGGTGGAAGATGTGGTGGTATTGAGAATGTAATAAGGGCATGGACTAAGAATCTGCCGCGTGAATTATATGATGTAAGAGTTATTCATATGTCTCCAGGAATAAAATATCTTGAAGGATATGATAGGGCATATGCATTTGGTGTATGCGAAGAAGTGGATATTAATGCAAGACTTACACATTTTACAAGAAATTATGCAGGATTTATTAATTTGTATGGAAAACCTAATATATGCGTAGCTGTTAACTGGCCAGCAATGTGTGTTGTGGCAGATGCGGTTAAGAGACTTTTAAAGCTGGATTTCAGGATTGTTTCATGGGTTCACAGCAGCATAGATGAATATGAACAATCCGGGTTTGGCAGTGTCAGGGAGATGCTTATGGCAGATGCCCATATATGTATAAGCAGAAGTAATGAGCGAAGAATTAAGGAATTATGTCCGGATGCTGTTACATATTATGTCGGAAATCCTGTTAATATGCAGGAGTTTATAGAAAAGCCTATTGATAATAATACTCTGTGTTATGTTGGAAGACTTCAGGATGTCAAGCGGGTTGATGTTATACTTGAAGCTTTATACAGAGCAAGACACAAGTGGAAGTTCAAGATTGTCGGTTCAGGGGAGTCAGAAGATGAACTTAAGGAGATTGCAGCATATCTTAAGCAGCAGGATCAGGTGCAGTTTCTTGGCTGGAAGGATTCACCATGGGAGTATTGTAAAGATGCTTCTGCACTGGTATGTGCTTCGGAATATGAAGGGTTTATGTTGACAGGTGCCGAAGCCTTGTCGATGGGAATGACAGTTATATCTACTCCTGTTGACGGGGTTATTGACTATGTACGGCATGGTGAGAATGGATATTTCTTTAAAAATGAGGATGCAATAGGTCTTGCACATTTGTTGGATGAGATATATGAAGGAAAAGTTAAACTGTGTGATAGAATTGATTGCAGAAAATCAGTTGAAATGTACAATATAGATAATTATTTTGACAATATCAAAAGAATATTGGAGGATATGAGATGACATTTTATAATGTATGTCCTGCAGAGATTGAAAGCGGCGGACCGGAGCTTGCACATCAGATGTGCCACAGGCTTAATGATGCAGGCTTGGAAGCATATATGTATTACATAAAATCTAATGATATTAATCCTCAGGATGTGAATGCAAGCGACAAATATATTAAATATAATACATTTCATGCAAAGCAGTTATCTGAGATAGAACAGGACACCAGTGTTGTTGTGTTTAATGAAGGAGCAACGGGACTTATTCCCTTGATAAAACATTGCCATAAAGTACTCTGGTGGATGAGTGTTGATAATTATCTTATTAATACAGATGGCAGGGATATTGATGTTATAAGAAAAGAAGTTGTACTACATCTGGTACAGTCAAAGTATGCATATGAGTATGTGAGAGATGTTGTAGGTGCTGATGAGAAGAATATAATGTATGTATCAGATTATATCGGTGATATATATATGACAGAAGTACCCGAGATTCCAAGGCAGAATATTGTTCTGTATAATCCCAAGAAAGGACTGGACAGAATTAAGCCGGTTATGGAGAGAACTTCGTCATGGCTCAAATGGATTCCACTTATAGGACTTACAGAGGAAGACATGACTGCCTATATGCATATTGCCAGAATATATATCGATTTTGGAGGACATCCAGGGAAGGACAGGATTCCAAGAGAAGCTGCAGTATGCGGTTGTTGTGTAATAACTAACCGCAGGGGAAGTGCCGGATATTATGAGGATGTGCCGATTCCGGACAGATATAAATTTGATAATGAAACAGACTATGAAGGTATAGAGAATTGTATGCATTATATATGTGATAACTTTTATGAAGCAAGGAAGGATTTCGAATATTATATAGATCTGATAAAACAGGAAAAATCAAAGTTTAATGATGATGTGGTAAAATTTTCAAATTTTTTTATGAACAGGGGTTAAGTATTTCATGATGGCTCCGATAAATAATACATAAGTGATAAACATTATTTAGTAATCACTATTTAATCTGTACAGTAAAGATTAGATATTATATAGGAGATTTATTATCAAGGAGGAATTATATTATGGTAGTACAGCACAATCTTTCAGCTATGAACACAAACAGACAGATGGGAACAGTAACAAGTGCCCTTTCTAAGTCTACAGAGAAGTTATCTTCAGGTTATAGAATTAACAGAGCAGCAGATGATGCAGCAGGTCTTTCAATTTCAGAGAAGATGAGAAGCCAGATAAGAGGTCTTAATAAGGCTTCATCTAATGCAGAGGACGGTATCTCTCTTATTCAGGTTGCAGAAGGTGCACTTAATGAATCTCATTCAATCTTACAGAGAATGAATGAACTTGCAACACAGGCAGCTAATGATACTAACACATCATCAGATAGAAGTGCTATACAGCAGGAGCTTACACAGCTTACTTCAGAGCTTGACAGAATCTATTCTACTACACAGTTTAATACAATGAATCTTCTTGATGGTGATTTTACAGGAAAGAGTCTTCAGGTTGGTGCTCTTTCAGGACAGGTTATCAGCGTAAGTATTAAGAGCATGAAGGCATCAGCTCTTGGAATTGGGTATAATGCAATTAAGGTTAGCTCTAATGCAGTTGCTGGGCAGTCTATGTCACTTATCCAGAAGGCTATTAATAGGGTTTCAGAGGAGCGCTCTAAGTTAGGTGCTATCCAGAACAGACTTGAGCATACTATTAATAACCTTGATACAACATCTGAGAATACATCAGCAGCTGAGTCTCGTATCCGCGATACAGATATGGCTACAGAGATGGTTGAGTACAGCAAGAACAACATCCTTGCAC
>OGJK01000346.1_pt1 | contig 50996 bp, 41 predicted proteins | sample 1571961 | NCBI WGS metagenome assembly OGJK01 (sample SAMEA2582120, study PRJEB24529) | metagenome | biome: Human gut stool | place: China | collected 2011 | reverse complement strand
TACTTTGTTGGCTTCACCGCGAAAGCCGTCTGTTCCGAAATATTTTCCCATTGTTATTCTCTTTTCTCGCATATCCTATCGTGTAAAACCAAATTCTGCAAACACTGTTCACACTTTGTCTGTTTTTTATTCACTATTTGCAAAGGGGTCTGCCCACTTTTACACAATATTAAACGTACTTCCGTTGGAACAGTCCAACCCCATACGAGAATCCCATCGTAAGATCTGGTAGCCAGAGAAATCACGGACTACATATGCCACACTTGGCGTAGTGGTAATATGTAGCAAAAATGCATCTGCTCCGGATGCCGTAATATTGGCAAACAGTACCCCATTTAAAAAGTTTATATTTATTTAATGGGGTCAGACCCCTTTTATTATTCACACGCGCATCCCATCGTACGATCGGTAGACAGGGAAATCACGGACTACATATGCCACACTTGGCGTAGTGGTAATATGCAACAAAAATGCATCTGCTCCGGATGCCGTAATATCGGCAAACAGTCCCCCCTTAAAAAAGTTTATATTTTTTTAAGGGGGTCAGCCCCCTTTTTATTTTCCTAAAGCGTATCATGCATACACCAATTACTACAATGCTCTACATTTATATATTTCAATAAACACATAAGAAAAAGGCTCCCAATTTTTTTAATTTTCATCTTCTGATTTAAATGCCCACAATTTGTTAATAATAAAATTCAATGGAACACTTACTATCAAATTAATCAAAGGTGCTATAAATTTGGAAATTCCAACTTTATCAATCCAAATAAAAGACAAAATATTATTAAGAATAATGCCGGTAAATCCATATGCCATATAGGTCTTCAAAAGAGCTTTTCCCAAATTTCTTTTCTTTCCACTCTCAACCGTAAATACAAATCGATTATTCCAGTAAAACGACCATAAAACACTTAGTACAAACGAAACTGTATTTCCCGCGATATAATCCCATGAAACATTTGCAGACTTTAAAGCCAATAATACCAAAATATTCAGTACATAACCAATTACCGTATTTGAAACTCCCACTATTCCAAATTTAACAAACTGTACCCATGCATTCACATTTTTCTCATTGGGTGTAATTCGAATAATTTTTAAACATCCACGAACAATTACTGTTAATATATTATTTATTTTATTTTCCATTTTCAATTTTCCAAAAACTCTTTGATCTGTTTTTCCATACAGCCAACAACATCATTACCTTTCAGGTAACACTTTGACCACTCAACAATTTTTTTCATCGTTGTTTCTACATTCCATCTTGGTTTCCAACCAAATGTAGACTTTATCTTTGAGCAATCCAGTTTTAAAAAGTTAGCCTCATGCGGTCCTCCATCATATTGATTGATCCACTTAATTTCCATACCAGTCTGATTGTTCCATTCACGGCAAAATAAATCTACAAGATTTCCTGTTGTCCAGCAATCACTATCATCAGGGCCAACATTATAATTTCCTGCCAGACTTTTATCCTCATATTGAGCCTGTGCAATCATCAAATATGCAATTACCGGTTCCAATACATGCTGATATGGTCTTGTCGAAAACGGATTACGAACTATAATATCTTTCTTATCTTGTATGGCCCTGATACAATCCGGAATTATTCTATCTGCCGCAAAATCTCCACCGCCAATTACATTTCCAGCTCTGCATGTAGTAATGGCAATATCCCTATCTGCAAAAAATGAATTTAAATAACTGCTTGTCACTAATTCTGAGCAAGATTTCGAATTGGAATACGGATCAAATCCATTTAATTCTTCATTTTCCCGATATCCCCACTCCCATTCCTTATTCAAATACACTTTATCCGTTGTCACATTCACAAATGATTTTACAGAAGAGGTGGTTCGAACACATTCCAATATATTAACAGTTCCCATGACATTTGTTTCATATGTATAAACCGGATTTTTGTATGACTCACGCACAATCGGTTGAGCAGCCATATGAATTACTATTTCCGGTTGTACCTCAACAAACACCTTTTTTAAATGATGTAAATCCCGAATATCACCAACTATTGAGTTAATCTTATTTTTTAATTCCACCATCTCAAATAAACTAGGATTTGTCGGGGCATCCAAAGCATATCCTGTCACATCTGCGCCTGCCATTTCCAAAACTTTACACATCCAAGAACCTTTAAACCCAGTATGACCTGTAATTAATACTTTTTTATTTTTATAAAATAATCCATTAAACATATCTATACTCTAATCTCCTTCTTTTCCCAAATCTATATTTTCTCTTTTATAACCTAAAGTCTATTTTCATACTTAGAGTTAATACATAAATTATACTTATCTTTCCATGCAATTTCCAAAACTCAATATAAATGTTGTAAAAATATAACGCATAAACTTTTTTACTCACATTCTGTTATCGTTTGCCCTTTAGTATTGGCATATATCTATTCACAAAAAAAATTATTGGAATGCAAACTAAACAAGTTATTATTACATTACCTAATGGAATTAAAATATTCGAAATACAATGTTGATTCCAATATATTTCTGACAAATATGTATTACATATGTTAATTGAATACGGAAATATTATATAATGTATCGCCATAATAATCAGACTGTTTTCACCAATCCACGCTAATATTCTGTCTTTCTTTGCAATTGCCCCCCCCACAAGTGCAATTGCTAATGTGTTAATACATGCGCCTAAAATAAACAATATATAGTTCTTACCGTAAATTCCACATGCCATAATAGTAACCCACGATTCTACAGGTTCATTATGCCATGCGCATTTTACTCCAATAATAAGCAATACAATAGCAACAAGGACTACTATTTTTTCATTGCGTTGTTCAAGCCAATCTACTATTTTTCTCAAATATCTACCACTAATCATAAATACGCAACCACTAAAAGCGATATCTAAGCCAAACCACCATCCCCATTCTGGAGTAAATTTTTTCAAAAGCAAACTAATGCCTCCACATAACAACATAGATACCCCCCAATAAACAATAACATTTCTTCCGTTTATTTTGGTTGATAATACAAGCAATAATTGATATATTAGTGTTGCAAGAAAAATTGCAGGCAAAAACCATAAAACCTGATTTGTCCCGGCAATCCCCAATGAAGGATTTGTTCCATAGGCAACGCCCTTAAAAAAATCAACTCCATAATTTGATGTATAGATACAACACCATAAAAAATATGGAATAATTAATCCAACAAATCTTTTTTCTAAAAAAACAAGTACTTCATTTAAATTTTTTACTTTGAAAGAACAATTTCTCACTACCATTCCATATGCTATAAAAAATAAAGGCATATGAAATGAACATATCCATACTTTTATAGGATTATATATTCCTCCTAGCTGAACCCAATTTCCAGTATGTTCAAACAAAAGCAACGCTATGCCTAGAAATTTCAATATATCAATGTAAGCTATTCTCTTTTTCGACATTCGTATCTTCTCCATCAAAATTAATTCTTCGTTCTTCAACGACAAGTGGTCGATTCATAACTCTAGTATTAATATTTAATATATATTCTCCAAGGAATCCGATAAAAAACAACTGCAAAGATCCCATAAAAAATACTCCTATCAATATCGGTGCTGTACCCATTGCAAACTTATCCCAGTAGAGTAATTTTAAAATAAGATAAATTATAGCAACTAACATACTCAATGCCGACATTATAAATCCTAAAATTGTTGCTATTCTTAATCCATATTTAGTATATGATGTAATCCCTAACATTGCAGTATCATATAAAGCATAAAAACTTCCCTTACTCTTTCCTTTTCGTCGTTCCTGTTGTTGATAAGGTATTTCTTTTCTTTCAAATCCCAATTCTGATACTACACCTCTAATATATGGCATTGGGTCTTTCAATTCACGCATTACATTAACAAAACTTTTGTCATACAAGCCAAATCCTGTATAATGTTCAATCTGTTCAACATCGGACATCTTTATCATCATCTTGTAATATAAACTTCGAAGCCAATACATTATCTTACTTTCCTTACTCGTTGTCTTTATACCTACAACAATACGATATCCTTTTTCCCACTCTCTCACAAATTTAGGAATCATTTCTGGAGGCTCCTGAAAATCAGCACACATCAATACTGTACAATCTCCTGTTGATTGCTGTATTCCATAAAATGGAGAACGCATCCAGCCAAAATTCTTAGCATTAAAAATTGCTTTCACTTTATGATTATTTTGACATGCCGCAGTAATTTCTGCGCGGGTGTTATCCTTTGAAAAATTATCAATAAAAATCAGTTCATAATCATAATTTGCAAGTTCATTATCAAATATTTTTTTTATTGCCGCACTCATTGGCAAAACATTCCCAGACTCATTATATGTCGGAACTACAATGCTTATTTTCTTCATTCGTATTATTCTCCTCTTCGAAACTGTCTATTGTTCTTTTAAAGCCCTTTTCTAAATCAAAATTCGGATACCAACCAAGTTTTTTTAGTTTATCAGTACTTTGCATTGAATGAACTTTGTGTTGATTTTCTAAATAATTTGCATCTTGCTTCTGATATGTTGCCTTTATTTTTTTCTCTGGAAACATATTACATAACAATTCTGCTAGTTCACGAATTGTGATTTTTCCAGATTCATTTGCAACATTATAAGCTTCACCCATTCCACCTGATAATAATACCATGAAATATGCTAATGTAGCATCTGCAATATAACAAAAATTACGTGAAGCTAGTCCATCACTTTTTATAGCTATATTTTCATTTCTAATAACGTTTCCCACAAATTCAGAAAAAACCCGACTATCATTTTCTATATCCATTGTCGGTCCATATGTATGAGAAGGTCTTACCATGCACGTTGGAACATGAAACTGATGTGAATAACTTGCACACATCGTTTCCCCTACTCTCTTTCCCTCTCCATAACAACTTCTGACATCAGCAGGATTTACATATCCGCCATCCGTTTCATATATACGTTCTTTTTCAATTTTCCCATATATCTCACCACTACTGAAATATAAATATCCCTCTACATTCTTTTCTCTTGCAAGTTCAAGTGTATAGAAAGTGCCTAATACATTTGGCATTAATACACCTACCGGATTAATACTATAATATTGCGAACTTGCCGGACTAGCTCCATGGATAATATAATGAACAGGTATTTCACATTGAATCGGTTTACATACATCAGCAATATAACTATGAAAATATGATTTTTGAACATATTTACCAAACCGCTTTCTTAATTTTTCTATATTCCGTACTAACGCTACAATTTGTATATTAAATTTTGGATCTTTTTCATTCAAAAAAATAAGCATATATACCATATATGACGGCAGCATGCCATATGCACCTGTTATAAGTACCGTTTTATTTCGAAACGCCTCCCACATTTCCGGATTAAACTGATATATATATTCCATATCTTCCTTAATAATTCTGTTCATTTTTCTTTAAATCCATCCTTTGAATTCTATTTATCCCATCCATCAAAATAACCGCAATTTAATAATTTTTTGAAATAAAAATTAAACACTATTCTACCAAATTTAAACTGATTTTCACCTTTGTACTCTGCCCGTCTGATCACCAGCCAGCAGTTTCTCCACTTCAATAACAGACACACGATTAAAATCACCCTCTATAGAATGTTTTAATGCAGATGCTGCCACTGCGAAATCAACAATCTTTTGAGCCTCCATCCCCTTCATACATGAATAGATTAAACCAGCTCCAAAACTATCCCCACCACCAACACGATCTACTATTCGTAAATCATATTCCTTAGAAAAGTAAAACTTTTCATTTTCATATAGCATGGCACCCCATTTGTTTTCATTGGCATTAATTGATTTTCTAAGTGTTATAGCAACTTTATCAAAATCAAATCTATTCTTTAATTGAAGTGCCACTAATTTATATCCTTCTTTATCCAGCTGTCCATTTACTGCATCAGAATTATCTGCTTCAATTCCAAATACATCCTTTGCGTCCTCTTCATTTGCAATGCATATATCAACGTATTTACATAATTTAGACATTGCCCTATTTGCTTCCTGTTTCGACCACAACTTACCTCGATAGTTTAAATCACAGGATATTTTTAATCCTTTTTTCTTTGCCTCACGGCATGCAGTCTCACAGATTTCAACAAGATTCTCTCCCAAAGCTGGTGTAATCCCGGTAAAATGAAACCACCCCGCTCCCTCAAATATCTTATTCCAATCAAAATCTGTTGGAGAAGCTTCCTGAATCGCTGAATGTGCTCTATCGTAAATACAAATACTTCCTCTTTGACTAGCACCTTTTTCTAAAAAATAGATTCCCATTCTATTTCCGCCTCGAATAATATAACTTGTATCTACACCAAATTTTCGGAGTTCAGCAACAGCACCATCTCCAATGCAATTGTCCGGTAATTTTGTTACATACGATATATCGACGCCAAAATTGGCAAGTGATACCGCCACATTTGCTTCACCACCGCCAAATGTAGCCTGCATTTGATCGTTCTGAAAAAAACGAAAATATCCATTTGGTGCTAGCCTAAGCATTATTTCACCAAAAGTAACTACTCTACTCATACATTTTTCTCCATAATTAATCTTAATATTGATACTGTGTAGGGGTTATAAATTCTATTTTTATTGCAGTGGACAATTCCTTTAATTCGTCGGAAATAAGTTGATTCCTTTTCTTTGCCTGTTTTGAAAAATCATACTCAAGATTTGTATTTATATAATTGTTTCCATAATACATTGAATATCCATCCATTCCAGCAATTTTTACCGACTTCACTCCACAAGAAATAAGCAATTTCACAAGCATAAGCCCAGAATTATCTATTATATCTGGACTTTTCAATGAATAACTCGCATAGTTCACAACAAAATCTTTTTTCCTTGCTTCCTTCATATTGGACGTTATAATACACCTTGCGCTTGTTTTGTCCTGAATTTTTACAAATCGTCTCATATTGCTGCTGAATATAAAATCCGGTTTGAATTCGTCAGCACAAAAATTTAATGCAATTACAATAGTATTGTCTTTTTGTATTTCACTTAATACATCCTCTTTACGATCATTAATGCTTTTTCCAGGAGCAAGAATAATCACCTGTTTTTTGTCCAACTCATTTGTTAATTCCTCAATTGCATCTTTGTCATCAATATAACTTTGCTGAAATTCTCGATAATATTTTTCAGCTTTTTCTTTACTAAATCTTGGTTTATCTTCGTCCGGAATGCAATGTAACAATTCATTAAACGCTTTCACTGTAAGACTGTCTTTTTCCGCAAGGTATATTGCATAATTGGGATGGCACCCGATCGTCGCTGATAAATACAAAGGTAATGAATATCCCCAAAATCTATTCTTATAAATATCATTCAAATACTCATCCATGATTTCCAACATAGGTTCAATAAGATAATGTGTATCATAATTTTCGTTCATATAATCTGCAAACAGTTCAAGATTTAAATTTCCTGCACCTCTGCCCATTCCGAAAACACACGCATCTATTATTAAATCCCTTTTAAGATTCATCTCTACCAAAGCTTCCGCATTGCCAAAAGCCTGTTGTAAATTGTTATGCGCATGGTATGCCAAAGCAATTTCCGGATTCAAATTATTATCAGCTAAATAAACTAACCGGAGGAATTGCTTCCTTTTTATCAATCCAAAACTATCAACAATTGCAACTGCATCTGGATGTATTGAATTAAATAATTCTATTCCATCTATGAATTCTTTGTCACTGTATGCATCTGTTCCAACAAAATTGACTGATAAAAAATATCCCTGTTTTTGCACATATTGGCAATACTCATATGCTTCCCTTATTTTATCCTTTTTAAAAATCACTCGTATTCCATCAATTGATGTGCCATCATATGGTGCAATTTTTTCTTTTGCAACCGGAGCATTCATATCAACCATTCCGACATATTTCATTTTTGAAGATTTCGGAGAAATAACTTGTTTAAAGCTATCCGTATCTGGAAAAACGGAAACATCTTCTGAATAAGAATTTCCCTTGATAAATCCTACTTCACAAATTTCTACACCCGTTTGAGCTATTTTTTTGCAAAAACCCTTTATCGTATTTCTGCCAAATTTCCAATCATTTACATATCCGCCATCTCTAAGCGTGCAATCTAATAAATTGATTTTTCCCAAGCTCAAAACCTCCTATCCTTCCTCTATTCTTCGTCTAATAAAGGAATAAACATTTGCTTCTTCAATTCTTCCCTCGGCAGGAACGGTGCAAGATCCTCTAAAGGAGGACTCACTAAAGTTCCATCTTCCAATCTTTTCGTGCTACTCTTTGGTTCCCAAACCTGTGTAGTATCAGTAAAAATTTCACAAAATACTGGTCCGCTTTCCTCAAGAACTTTATCTACTACTTTTTTCATCTCTTCATTGCTTTTTGCACAATAATAAGGATAACCAAATGCCTCCGATATTTTTTTAAAATCAGGGAAAGACAAATCACCTGATTCTTCACCAATTCCAACAAAATTTTTATTAAATAAATTTGTCTGTGTTATACGAATTGAATGATATCCATTATTGTTAATCAAGAAAATTTTTATTGGCAGCTTATTGGTTAAAACAGTTTGTAATTCTTGAAGGTTCATCATGATACTTCCATCCCCCTCAAGACAAATAGTCTGTCTTCTTCCACCACCTATACATGTTCCAATTGCTGCTGGAAGACCATATCCCATACTGGCAATAGCACTATTATTGGCCATCCGGCTTCCTTTTTGAATTACATATGCCTGATTTCCTACGACACAACATGCACCATTTGATACCGCCGTAAGACTATTTTCTGGCAATCTACTACTCAAATATCTTATAAAAGCATATACATTTGCAGTTTTTCCATTTTCCTTCCAATGCTTAGGCAATACTACTGGATATTCTTTTTTCCATCTGTGACAGGTTTCAATCCACATACTGTTTTTATTAACTGGAGCCATTGATGTAGCTGCATGATCCAATTTTACCAAAAAATCTTTAGCATCCGCCCATATAGGCATTTCCACATGGATCGTATGCTTTTTCATTTCAGCTTTATCAATGTCAACCATTATCACTTCAGCTTCTCTTGCCCAAGTCTCCCAATTATATCCAACCTGTCTTATTGAAATACGTGTACCTACTGCAAGAATCAGATCCGCATTTTGAATCGCCCAATTTCCTGGTCTATCTCCCATATTTCCCGCTCGTCCACAATATAGAGGATTATCATCCTCGATCAGATCCACTGCATTCCAGTATGTCACTATCGGAATATTTAATTTCTCGGCAACCGAACGAAATACATCGTACCCCTTTGATAATCTAATACCATATCCTGCATGAAATACTGGACGCTTTGCATTTTTAATTTTTTCCAATACAAGTTTTATTGTTTCTTCCGACACCTCTGGTGGCAATAACGCATCATCTTCTTTTGGATCATATTCCTCTAATTCGTCCGTTTCAATGTATCCCCCCTGATAATTTACAGGTATATCAATCCACACTGGTCCCGGTCTGCCAGTCGTTGCTAAATGCCATGCCTTTTCAAGCGCATAGCGTATCTGTTTAGGGTCTTCTATCATTGTTGCATACTTGGTCATTGGTTCAACAGATTTAACTATATCATATTCCTGATCCCCTAACGCTCTTAAAGGTGTTTCGGTATATTGTAATGCATATCTTGCAGTCGTTGTATATTTCACCTGCCCACTTATAATAAACATTGGGATTGAATCAAGCCAGCCTCCGACAACGCCTGTTAATGCATTCGTTCCTCCCGGTCCTGTAGTCACACATACTGCTGCAATTCTTTGCTCCAGACGTGCATATGCTTCCGCTGCAATAGCGCATGCCTGCTCATGATGGTTATATGTAACCTTTAACCCTTCTTTATGCCCCAATGCATCATTTAAATGCATTGCACCGCCGCCAACGACACTAAATGCATCTGTAACTCCATGCTCAACCAGAAAATCTGCCACATAATCTGCCAAACGTATTTTCATTGTTCTTTCCCCACTTCAATTGATTTCTATAAATTAACTGCATCCTTTATTACTTCTGCCATGTAATCGATCATTACATCTGTCATTCCCGGGTATACACCAACCCAAAAAGTATTATTCATAACGAATTCTGTCACGGAAAGATCTCCAGAAACTCTATATGCATCAGTATCCCGAATCTGATCAAAACATGGATGTTTAATAATGTTTCCGCTAAACAGTAATCTTGTCTGAACATTATGTTCCTCAATATATCTTGTTATCTTGTTTCTTTCAATTCCAGTTTCAGGTCTTACAGAAATTAAAAAACCAAACCATGATGGTCTACTATTTTCTGCTGGCTCCGGTAAAATAATCCTATCCTGAATGCACTCCAATTCCTTATGTAAACGCTCCCAGTTGTGACGTCTTCTTTCAATAAAAGAAGGCAACTTCTTTAACTGCTCCACACCAACTGCCGCCTGTAAATCTGTAACTTTCAGATTATATCCGAAATGACTATATACATACTTATGATCATACCCCTGAGGAAGTTGTCCAAACTGTCCATCATATCGATGTCCACAAAAATTGTCGTGTCCTGATGGACAAATGCAATCTCTTCCCCAATCTCTATAAGATAAAATCAGTCTATGTAATTGCGGATCATTCGTATATACACATCCACCTTCTCCCATCGTCATATGATGCGGTGGATAAAATGAACTTGTGCCAATATCGCCCCATGTTCCGGAAAATTTTGTTTCTCCGCTAATTGTATACTGTGTTCCCAATGCATCACAGTTATCTTCAATCAGCCATAAATTATTCTTATCGCAAAAAGCTTTTACTGTTGCAATATCAAAAGGATTACCTAATGTATGTGCAATCATTACCGCTTTTGTTTTTTCACTCAATGCAGCATCTAATTTTGTGACATCAATGTTATATTGCGGCACAGTAACATCAACAAATACTGGAACCGCACCATATTGAAGTATTGGTGTAATTGTTGTTGGGAATCCACATGCAACCGTGATTACTTCATCCCCCCGTTTAATTTGTCTATCGCCTAATTCCGGAGCTGTAAGCACGGAAAATGCAATCAAATTTGCTGAAGATCCGCTATTGACCAAATGTGCAAACTTCACACCAATCCATTCTGCAAATTTTTTTTCAAATTCATCAGAAAATCTTCCTGTTGTCAACCAAAAATCAAGCATTGCATCTGTAAGACTTTGCATCTCTTTTTCATCATACACTCTTGAAGCATAACTTACTCGATCTCCTGGTTTAAAATTTTCCTTAGATTCCTTTGGCTCTTTAAACTCATGGTAAAATTCTGCAACCAAAGATTTAATTTCTTCACGTGCCTCATTTTCATTCTTCCAGTTTGCCATTTTCATTAGTCCTCCCATTTCTTCCATGGTGCATTATTTGTCTTCAGTAATTTTTCAAGCATGTCCATTTCTCTCTTATTATCCATACACTGCCAAAAGCCTCTATGCATATATGACATCAATTCTCCTGATGCTGCCAGCCTTTCCAAAGGTTCTTTTTCAAATACTGTCTGATCTCCTTCTATTAAATCAAATATCTGAGGTTCCAAAACCATATAGCCTGCATTAATCGGTGCTCCATCTGAAAGATTCTTTTCTCTAAATGATTTAACCGCATTATCCCCACCAATATCAAGAATTCCTTTTTGCTGCTCCAACATAACTGCCGTAAGTGTAGCTATTTTTCCATGCCCTTTATGAAACTTCACAAGCTTGCTTATATCTACATCACATACTCCATCACCATACGTCATCATAAATGGCTCATTCCCTACATATTTCTGTATTTTCTTGATCCGTCCACCTGTCATAGTGTTTAATCCCGTATCTACAACTGTAACTCTCCAAGGATCGGTATGTGATTCATGAATTGTCATTTCGTTTTTTCCATTACTATAATCAAAGGTTACATCACTATTATGTAAGAAATAATTCGCAAACCACTCCTTGATAACATACTGTTTATAACCAGCGCATATAATAAAATCATTATAGCCATAATAAGAATATTCCTTCATAATGTGCCAAAGAATTGGTTTTCCACCTATTTCAATCATAGGTTTCGGCTTAAATTGAGACTCTTCGGAAATTCTTGTTCCGAAACCACCTGCTAAAATCACTGTTTTCATAGTATTTTCTCCTAACTTGAATTATACTTTATAATTAAATCTAAAATATCGTTCTTACAAGTCCACCTATCTCCATAAAAGAAATTACAATACTAAATACCATCATCATTTCAAGTATATTTACAGTTTTTGCATTTATCTTTTCAACAACAATATTTTCCGCAAATACTTTTACCCCCACAATAATAATACATATATAAAACACTTCAAATGTTCTAGTACTAGAAGCATATATAGTTGGGGACAAACCAATAGCAATTCTAGAAATTAGTCCCAATGCCAATATAGTAACATAAACAATCAGATCTTCTATTGAATTGCTCACCAAAATAATAAGCAACAAAATACTTAATAACATTATCATTAATATTAGATAAATTGCATAAGCGGAAATGCCTTTTGCATTATCAACAGTAAATAGTCCATATTCAGACCATTCGCTATATATCCCACTAATATGAGGGAAAAATAACATTAAAAAGTTCTTAAATGGACCAAGCAACATCAATGCGATCGTTGGGAAAAATGCTATATATTTATATTTTATCCCCACATATTTTTTATTTGCTATAAAAGACATCGTTATAATAATAATTAAAATAAATAAAAATGAGTTATCCAAAAATATATTTCTTAAAGTAGTAAATAACCCAATATCAACCTTATCTACTTTATTCAACATAGAAAATGTTGGAAACCAAGTAGCTTCTTCACTTAATTGTCTACTAGAATTTCCCGGACACATCAAAAAATTCACTACCGACATCATAGTTACAAAAAAATTAACAAAAATCAGTTTCGCATTTCTTTTTTTAAGCACAAAATATATTACTGCAACAGTATAGCACCCTACAGCAATTACCATCATCTGTTCTATATTGGTTCCATAAATCAAGCAAACTACATAAAAAATTGTCTCTAACAACGAACATCTAATTTTTTTATAACATTTAGCAATAGGAACAAGCCCCATAATTCCAAAAGCAACTGGTCCAAAATATGTTCCCGTAGTACATATCCACCCCGCAGTTGATAATTGTTGCCACGGCATCATCAAGACAATACAAACAATAAATAAATTACAAAATTTTTTATTGTTTTTTACAAACAATTCAGATAACGCTTTTAATAAAACAAACATTGAAATAGCTAAATAAAAACTCCATATCCAATGTGGCAACCCCAGCATACATCTATTTACAAAATTTACTAATATTCTCGAAGACCATCTAACCCAATTTAATTTTTCTTGTTGCCATGCATCCATTATTGAAAAATTATGCATAGCATTTATTACAGTCGCATCATCTCCTCCCATTTTTGCAAAAGACATTATTATTCCAAACAAAACAGAAGCAATTAAAAAAACCAGATCATTACATTCCCTTAGTTTTCTTTTTATAATGTTTAACTTGTTCTCCATTACAGTTGTCCCTCCGATATATCCTGTAAAGTCCTTTGTGAATCATATAAATATTCTTTTCCATTTATTTTTGCATAAAAACATAATACATATGCTTTCCCTTGAATATCCAATCTTTTACTCACATTATACATTTTAACATTAAATCCTGAATAATCATATTTTTTTCCATCTAACATAGCTTCCGAAACATCTTTACGCTCCTGCATCATTGTTGGTATAACATAAGCTTTATCTCCATTTTTTTGTTTAAAAACTACTTTAATTGCAACAGTATTCATATCCTCACCAGGTTTAATCAACCAGCCTGTGATGTTTCCATTATTTTCTAATGAACATTCGTCGATACAATATTTAAACTCATCACCAGAAACATATTGGCATGTTGAAACATCCAATAAAACATTTCGTACTTCATAATGTTTTAAATAGAGACCACCAATTATAATAAAAATTACCCCTATGCTTACAATCCATACAATTTTTTCTTGCAACTTTTCAATTCTCATAGTTCAAATAATATCTTGAATAGATATTCTGACTCCTTCCTACAATCTCAATTCCTAAATCATTATTTTTTAATCTTTACTTTAAATTTGTACCTCAAAACAAGTGCCAATATACATGGACACCCATTACATCAAGTGCTGAATAATCTAAAACGGGCACACTATTAAAGACATCTATTATTTTACAGAAAATATTTTTCTACACAACTATAATAATGAAGCTTTCTTTATTTTATTGAAAAATCTTCTTTTTCCAAAGTCAAATTCGGATTATAATATGGATCTCCCATATCCAATTCTTTTTTCCATTTTGACATAAATGCTGCAACTTCTCCTCTGAATCTTTCTTGTTTTTCCGATGTGTCCTCCGCTCCTCTGGAAATAGATTCATAATGATATGCCTCAGCATATGGTGTCCATACGACTAAGTATCCTGCTTTTCTAATTTTCATGCACAAATCAATATCATTAAAGGCAACTTTAAAATGTTCTTCATCCAGTCCACCTACTTCCTTAAATACCGATTTTTTCATCATTACGCAAGCTGCTGTAACTGCCGATAAATCTTGAGGTACATAGCATCTAAACATATACCCTACTGTATCTCTAGGCATAAATTGATGTGAATGTCCAGCAACTCCCTTGATTCCCACAATAACACCTGCATGTTGAATAGTATCATTTGGATAATATAATTTTGCTCCTACAGCTCCCACATCTTCTCTCTGTGAATACATAAGCATTTCTTCCATCCAATTGTTTGTTATAATTTCAATATCATTATTCAATAATATTATTTGCTCGCCATTCGCATAATTCACTGCATAATTATTAACAGCCGAATAATTAAATTCACCATTTGTGTCACAAGTAATAACTCGTATATTTGAAATTTGTTTAATTTTATCATAGTACTCAAAAGTTCTTTTTTCTGTACTATTATTCTCAATTACAATTATTTCATAATTTGTATATGTAGATTTATCTCTGATAGAATCAATACACCTTGATAATTCATCTATGTGATCCTTATTTGGAATTAGGATAGAAATCAGAGGAGTGGCAACTAATTCATATTTAATTCTATAAACATTAGGGTGAATAGGACTACTCTCAACTGTCGCGTTTAATCCACATCTTTGCAAATGCTCTTTTACCGCCAAAATTCCACTTTTTGCTGTATAAGGCTTTGCATTTGGATCAGAAGCAACAGAATTCTTACTACTTCTCCAGTGATATAAAATTTTAGGAATGTGAACAATATTATTTGCATGCTCAGTAAGCCTCAATATCATATCATGATCCTGAGAACCATCACATTCTTTTCTGAATCTTCCAACAACATCTAATAATCTTTTTTCAAAAACCGTAAAATGGCATATATAATTATTGGTTCTCAAATAATCCAAATTAAAATCAGGTTTAAAATTTGGTTCAAAAAATTTATCATCTATCTTTTCAAATTTATTTTCATCACAATAAATAAAATCCGCATTTCTTTCCGTAATAACTTTCATATATTCATACAATGCTGACGGATGTAATAGATCATCATGGTCAAATAAACCAATATATTGCCCTGTAACCATTTCCAAGGCTGCATTTGTGTTTTCTGATATCCCACCATTCTTTTCTAAATGTTTATATTTAATCCTTTTGTCGGAAGCTGCATATTTTTTGCAAATCTGTCCAACGTAGCCATGCTCAGGATCACTTCCATCCGCCATGCATAATTCCCATTCCCCATAAGTTTGATTTATAACTGACTGAATCATTTCTTTCAAAAAATCTTTTTGAGTATTGTACAACGGAACAACAATACTAAATGTGATATTTTTATTAACGTTTTCTATAGTTTGTTTTGATCTATGTGCTGCCTTCACCTCATCTTTATAAGTCCCAAATTCGACTGAAACCTGCTTGTATTTTTTTACTTTTTCAGCCGTTGCGCCCATTCCTTCTGTGCAAATAGACTTAATTCCTTTTCCAATCAGATATGTACTACGATGCGAACGCATCCAATTTTCTACTCCGCCAAGCACCACACGTATCGGTTTTGTCATTCTCCAACATTGAGAATTTAACACATCACTATAAGCTCTATTGATATTTTCTAAATTCTTTTTTAAATCCTCTCGTTGATTAATGGCCGCAAAATAATGTTCTTTATAATGCTCTAATTTCTCTGATACCTCTTTATTTTCACGTTCTTTTATATCATATTTTTCTTTTAATTTGTTTTTTTCATTAATAAAATTTTTAAATATACTCACACCGTTTACTGGCATATTTACATATTCATAATCTAATACTATTTCTTTTACATTTCTTATATTAAATATTATTTGTGCATCGTCTTGAAAACCATAATTTTCTCCATCTTTAAAGATTAGATTTTCACATCTTTTTTCGCCAAATGAAATTTTTCGATCATTTGCCTCAATAAAACATATATCATTAAACCGAACAATCCCTGCATGATCCATTGGATCTATACGAACTCGTATCATCTGTTGAAATTCACTACAATCAATTTTTTTAACAACTCTCTGATTTTCTTCCAAATAATATTTTAAACATTGTTCTTCTGAAAAACCATTTCCTAAATCAAAATATATTTCAAGTTTCTCCCTCTCAGGTTGTAAATTTAACTGATTTGATACAATTCCGACTTTTGAATTATTGTATAATTTCCAAAACTGTTCTTCTAATTCGTTTAATTTCTGATATACTCTTTCATCTAATTCTTTTTTCTCAATATTGTAATCACATGTTGCTATATGTCCAACAATAAATTGACGATACGATTTTTCACTATAATCCATCGGGAAGACATAACTATTATAGTAATCATAAATAGAATCTGCAAAGTCAATTAATTTCTCGTCTAGAGCTGAAAACATATGTAATGTAATTAATTTTTCCCACTGATCCAAGTCTCCGTGTGAAAACGTTTCAATACAATATTCTTTTGTTTTCAAATATGAAATTGTTTTTTTGAAATCAGGGATTCCATTTTCTATGTGCTCAATTAACCAAGGATGATCTATCCCTGCGAAACACCGGAATGCTTTATTAACACGGATTTCTGTTTCATGCACTTCTTCAACATCAAAAGGAGCACATAAAACAAACATAATAGAAGAAACTCTTTCTAATTCGTCCAAAAATGCCTTTCTGCGATCTGGAAAAATATGTTCAAAAACATCCAAAGCAATTACTATATCATACGCATTATCTTCAAATTCCATCTGGGTGGCATCACCGAGCACATATGCTGGATCTTTCTTCATTTCATCTGAAAGTTTTACATCCAGATATGTAATTTTATCATTTGGCAGAAATTTTTCCAAATCTTTATGCTCATTTGCTCCTACCTCGAGAATTTTAAAAATCTGCCCTTCTTTTCTGGCCGAATCAATAATTTTCTGAGCATTTTTGTACCTTTGATACTGATCAAATATAATCGACATATGTTTTTCTCCATTTCCTAACTAATTACATCCCACTGATGTTCCATATAAAAGTCACCTTCTGAAAAATATTTGTTGCTAACTGAAAATCCTAAGGCACTCATTTTATAATCAAAATTAACAATTCCTTCATTATTAAATATACCAACATCCAAGACATACTGTCCCTTTAACAGTTTTATTTCTGGAATTTCATAAATCACTTTGTGAACTCCCCTGGTATTTGGCACTGGAATATTATCCAAATGTGTATTAGGACCAAAAATGTAATTTTTTCGATCTGCAGTATAAATTGCCACTCCCAGCAAAAAGCCATCTATCTCATCCTCATAAATTTCATATTCTATTTCCGCTTTCAGAGTATCAAATGTATGATATGTTTCCTGATTTGCTTTAATATAATTAATATGAGCCAATATTGAAGGATTTACGTGTTTTTCGGTGTTAGCTGTATCTTCTTTTTCATCTTGTATTTTTTTTTCTATTTCCTGTTTCTTTACAATCTTTTGTTCTCCAAAACGCATATAATTTTCATATATATCAACTATCTCACTAGCTTCTCCTATTTTTTTTACAATACCATTTTGCAACCAGATTCCTTTGTTACAAAAACGTTTAATTTGTTCTGTTGCATGAGAAACAAACAGAATTGTTGTTCCTATATCTTTTAATTCTTTCATTTTATCAATACATTTCACTTGAAATCTCGTATCTCCAACAGACAAAGTTTCATCCACAATAAGAATCTCCGGCTCTACATTAATAGAAACAGCAAATGCCAGTCTTGCAAACATACCTGAGGAGTATGTTTTGACTGGCTGATTAATAAAATCCCCTATATCAGCGAAAGCAATAATATCATCTACTTTTTCATCCATTTCCGCTTTGGAATAGCCCATCATTGTACCATTCAAATAAATATTTTCTATTCCTGTATACTCCGGATTGAACCCAGCTCCTAATTCCAATAATGCAGAAATTTTACCTTTTACATTTATTTCTCCACTTGTAGGATTTAATACCCCTGTAATGATTTTTAACAGAGTTGATTTTCCTGATCCATTTTTACCTACAATTCCAACGGATTCACCCTTTTTTATTTCTAAACTTATATCATTTAATGCATAATGCTCTCTATGATAAGATTTATGAGTTGGACTCAACACTTCTTTTAAACGGTCAATTGGTTTATCATATAAATTATATACTTTATTCAAATGTTTAATATCAATAATGGTTTCCAATTCTTTTCTCCTGTTATTTATAGTACATCTGCAAAATGCACTTTTAATTTGCTAAATAATCGAATTCCAACAAGGAATAAAGTTGCTGTAACCAGCCAAAAACATATGGTCCATGTATTGTGCTGCCAAAATGGAATCTTATTAATCAGACAATCACGATATCCCGATACAATATAATAAATAGGATTTAATTTCAAAAATGGCTGCCATGACTTCGGCAACATCGTATTCTGCCACATAATAGGCGTCATCCACATTCCAATTTGCAATAAAATATTGATAATCTGACCCAAATCTCTAAAGAAAACAATCAATGCACTCCCTATATACGCCAATCCCAGCGCAAACACAAACATACAAAACAGATAATAAACAATCTGAATAGTATACAAATCCGGCACATATCCATAAACGGCAAAAATCAACACCATAACAATCAAAAAGAACAAGTGTACAAATAATGCTGATATTACTTTTACAATCGGAAGAATACTGATATTAAACACTACTTTTTTCACAAGATAACTATATTCAATCAGGCTATTTGTCCCAGTAGAGATTGCATCTGAAAAATAAAACCACGGAATCATACCGGCAATCAGCCATAATACAAATGGTGTTTCACCCACAGCGCCTGAACGAAATCCCATTTGAAAAACAAACCAATATAAAAGAATTGTGACCATCGGCTGAACAAATGCCCAAATAATTCCAAAATATGATCCAGCATATTTAACCATAAAATCATTTTTCGAAAGCCGAAAAATCATTTCTCTGTTTATCAAAATATCTTTCAGCAATTTCTTTATATCAGCAATACTTTTATATATGAAACAAAGTATGAGATCTAAAATAATACATAATATCCATTTTTTTATAGTATCTGTTCTTTTTACATATTCCCCAACCTTTTCTTCCAATCCAAGTGAGTGAATATTCAATGTTATATTTGCATCACTTCCTGATGTTTGAATATATACAGAACCCTTCTTTTTTACAATCTTATCTATCATTACCTGATTCTGCGAATTTACTATACTATCTTGAGAAATTGCACCCGTATATCCTTTAAATTTCACATACGCATCTAGCAGCTGTGTATTTGTAACACACTGATTAATATCCCACCGAATATATTTTACACTACACGGAATTTCAAAACTTAATTTTTGATTTTTCCCGGCAGTCTTATAAGTGACAATTACGGACTGTTCTTCCGTGAAATTTGTATCATTTCCATAATATAATTGATAATTTCCGGCCTGATCTGCGTTGATTAAAAAATTAACCTTGCATGTTTCATTATCACAATTACTCTTGATATGTATAATAGAAAAATTTCCTATTACTGCCAGTAGTATAATGCAGATTATCAAAAGAAATCTTTTTTTTGACATCATTTTTTCCTTTCTTAACTTTCATTCTAAATCAAATAAAATTTAAATGTATATAGTTTATTTTCAAACACCAATCCTTGCTTTCTGGCTCGACAATAAGCACTAACTCCCCGTCCGTTTTTTAATAATTTCAAATATTCTTCCAATACATTCTTATTTTTTCTCGAAATTTTATTGCACAGTATTTCACACAAAGCTTTCGTTTGTATAATCCGTTCTTTTTTCAACAGATTATTTCTATTCAAATAATATTTTATTCTAAAAATTTCAAAGCACTTCAAAGTGAGTTTCCAAGCCGGCGTTTTCTTTATTACACCAATTTCATTGCTTGCATGTTGACGGTAAATACTAAGTTTCTCATCGCAATATATTACATTACCATCTAATGCCAGCACACATAAAAGCATCCACCAATCATGCATATTACACTCTTTCGGAATTTTTTTTACCGCTTTTCGTAATTTGTCATTAAAAAGCATTGCACATCCAGGTATTGTATTATAAAGCAATGTTCGTTGGAATGGCATATCAGGATCTAATCGAAGTCCAGAATATTCAAAATATGGTTTGTCAATCACATGTTTTTCATCTGTTCCTACATACATGTCATGATATATCAAAGTCGGAATCGAATTTTCATTTCTTTGAAAGTAACTTACACACTCTTGCAGTTTATTTTCTTTCCAAATGTCATCCTGATCACAAAATGCATAATATTCTGCCTCTGGAACTTTTTCATACAAAGCTGCAAAATTCCTTTTCGCCTCATGATAGATTGTATTTGACTCCATCATAAATATCTTCATTGGATATTTATTCATATATTCTTGAATAATTCTAGTGGTGCAATCTTCTGATCCATCATCTCTTATAAACAGTTTCCACTCTATATACGTCTGTTTTAAAATAGATTCAATTTGCTCGGCAATGTGCCTTTCTCCATTATACGTTGCCATCATAATATGAACCATATCTTTCTCCTGCTTTATCTACTACGTTTCTGAACCAACCGATATATTCTGCAAAACCAAGAAAACGGTAACACTTTGTTCAATACGATAACTCCCTTTGTTCGCATGCTCCGAATCCCACTCTCCATAGGCATGTTCCATCCAATTTTCTCCCGCCATTTCATATATTCATCCCGGTACGGATGATCACTGTTTCTATACCATGGACGGATATACAATTCATTTAGGTAATGAATGATCACGGGATTTTTTCTGGCCTGCTCAATTTGCTCCTGTGTATAAAAATGAGATACATCAAATAATTCCTTTATCTGTTTGGCATTCCACAACAAAAATGCAGACATTAAATTATATTTTGGTGGTAATGTAATCCGGTATTCTCCAGCTACAGCATTGATCACACCTTCGCTCAGCATATATGGATTTCCTTTTTGCCTCATAATATATTCTCTGCATTGCTCCGCAACCTGCTTGTTTCTCCAGACATTCAAATTTATTAAAACAATTCCGTCACAAAAGTAATCCATTTCCGATGTAAGACCCAACTTCCGTTTTATGTCTGTCGTATATGGCATTGCCACTCCCGCTATATACGCATCTTGAAAATCCATCTTCCATAAATCTTCCAATGAAGATGCTATGACTGTATCACTATCCAAATACAGAATTCTATCTGCTTCACATACCTGATCCAAAAAAAGTTTTGCATAAATAGTCTTTGGATGTTTTTCATCCAATGTAAGATCTATACCCTTCAGCAAATCGTCCAAAGCTATGCAAATGAATGATTGTTTATATTGTTCCACAAGATGGCATATCTTTTGCAATGATTCTCTACCAATTTTGCTTTCAATCAGATAAATCACGATTTTATGCGTTTGATTATGTTCCATAAGAGAAGCCATAGATACCATGGTCTGTTCTATATAGTTTTCGTCACATGCATATGCAACATGAAAGGTCATGAGTCTAACTCCTCGTATACATCTTTAACCGATTTCAAATAAGTGTTTAATGTCATCATTGTCTTTTGTAAAATTTTAATCTTATCTTTGTATGCAGAATATACTTCTTGATCTATCAAAAGATTATATACTTTTTCTTTCATTTCTTCTTCCGATTTACATAAAGCTTCCGGCATACTTTTAAAAATTTCATGTAACCCCCCTACATCCATAGCAAGTACTGGCGTACCTAGTGTTATTGCCTCTCGTGCAACCAGTCCATAGCCTTCCCATTTTGAAGTGATTAACAAAATCTTCGCTTCCTTCATATATGGATATGGATTCTCCTGAAATCCCTCATATGCTATTGTAGCAGAAATCTGCAAATTTTCCATATAAGATTTACATTCTTCATATAAATCTCCATTTCCGATCATTGCTGCAGAAATTTTTTTCTCTTTTTCTTCCATTTCTTTTACAATATTGATAAAACACTTCGGATTTTTTGCTTCTGTAAACCTTCCAACATATAATAAATCACATGAATTTACTGTATATTCCTGTGCCTTTTTCAAAATTTGTTTCTCATCTACCGGATTTCCTATCACATGAATTCGCTTTTCTCTTTTTGAAAAGAATACTGCTTCCTTCTGAATAGAACTTGATACCAGGAATATCTGATCCATTTTCCGCTTATTCATCCAATATATAATTGATTTCAGTCCGGCTTTTTTTATCCACGGCGGATTACAATGCAAATGTGAAATAAGATAAAAATCTTTTTTATTCATTGCTGCTGCCACAGACGCAGAAAAATCGTGCGCATGCACAATATCTGGTTCAAACTCTTTTATAATTCGTTTAAATTCATGTGTACTGAATTTTTCCATTGGATAATATGTAATATGCTCTTTTTCCAGCCATTTGGATATTTCTCCCCTTGGCGAAGCATATGCACATTCATATTGATCACTTAAATTTCTACATATTGTGATCGCAACATTCTCTGCTCCGGAAAAGCTATTCGTTTTTAATAAATGCAATACTCTTACTTTTCTATTTCGTTTTTCATATTTTCTGTACACATTACATATAGCTCTATTGTAATTATATATGCCCATATATCTTTCTGCTTGTTCCAAACTCTGAATAAGCATAGCAATATAAGCCAACACAAATATGGCAAATAAATATATATCTGACATATTTATGCCTATATAATCAAAAATTCTTTTCATCAAATAGAAATATGGAATTGAAACCAAATAATACAATAGCCAAATTATAATAACGAAGTTTCTTTTGCGTTTTTTATATCCCATTTGAAAATTTTCAAATTTTCCCTTTACACTAATATTTGAGAGCAATATACAAAATTCTAGCCAACCAATAGTCCCAAACAGCAAAATTATAAAAATAATTACCCCAAAAATAACAGATTCCATTTGAATTCCTTTTACTTGTTTTAAGGCAAATACTAAAAATATAGAAATTATTATCATTAAAAGACTATAAATTAGCTTGTATATTTTATTTTTGATATTTTTTTCAATTAAATTTTGATTCCAAGCAAGTAACAAATTCAAATATTCAATCAACAACCGCTTTTGATCTTTATAAGTTTCCTTTGTTCTTTCTATTTTATCTATTATTTTCCAGATATGAACTTTATACAAAAAATCATCACCATATTTTGGTTCTGTTTGTTCCACACAACAAATATATGTTTTTAATCTTTGAAGTAATTGAACCGTTTTTTCATACGATGCATCGTTCAATTGTATTACAATCTTTCTTATTTCTTCTATTTTTTCTTTTTGAGGTGATGTTGTATATTTCCATCCTCCCTGCCACATGCATATTACTATACTAACACTTGCCGTAATTATACTTGATATTATAGTTTCTATTTTCATTAATTATCCTTTGATCTATTATATACACCTTTCATTATGCTTTCTACTGCCGATCTTCCAAACGACTTCACATTTTCTGCATTGATCTGTCCCATCCTCTGGAAATCAGTCGGTTCCTTATGTTTCATTTCATACAGCTTCCGAAATGCTGCTTCGTAATCTTCTTTATTTCCAGGCGATACTAATATACCACCCTTTCCATCTTTTATCAAATCCACATTTCCGCGAATCCTGCTACACACTACAGGAAGCCCCTCTGCCATGGCTTCCATCAGTGCCACCGATAATCCCTCCCGGAACGAAGACAACACAAAACAGTCGGATGTCTGAAGAATTTCATGCAGATCATTGCGAAACCCCACAAATCGGATATGTTCCTCCAATCCATGCTCTTTCACATACTGTTCTAATTCTGCTTTCTTTTCTCCAATACCGCACATTACAAAGTAAATATTTGGATTATGCAATTGTTCGATTGCCTCAATCACCGTCTTCTGATTTTTATTCGGAGTGAACTCAGCAGCATTTGTGATCAAAAATGCATCTTGTGGAATTCCCAACTCCTTACGTTTCTCTTCCTTTTCATTTTGAGACAAACATTCCCTTTGCGTATCTATTCCAATTCCCGGCACGTAGGTAAGCTTTTTCATCTTAAATTTCTTTTTTGCCAGCTTGTAATCCTCATGATTGATCGTTATCAACACATCCGTCCATCGGCTCAGCATCTTTTCCACCGGATAGTACACCAGCCAGTTCATAACCGGTGCCCCCTGATAGAAATGAAAACCATGTGCCGTATAGATCACTTTTGTTCTGGTCCGGTGTCCGGCAATCCTTGCGACCACACCACCGATCGGGCTGTGACAGTGACAAAACGCATAGGTATTCTGCTTCATCAGTCCTTCCCCCTGCCACAACGCTTTCATGTTCTGCCCCATATGCTTGATATTCCGTGCGAAATCGATCTGGTAGCAGCGCACATGCATGTCCTGCAGTTTTTGCTTCAATTCTGCGACACGCGCATTCGAGCAGGTATTTCCCTCGATAAAATTGCAGGCAACATCTACCTGATAGCCCAGTTTCTGCAGCAATGCAATGTTTGGCATATTAAATTGGTCAATCATGGAGGCGACGGACGCCAGCATTAGAACTCGTTTCATCTTTTCCTTTCACCAAATACTCAACTAATTAATTCTTCTTTTATAGTATGGTAATATTGATGTATCTTCTTCCATCCCAATACATCAATTCCACCAACCACCAAAGTCAATATTCCACCAATGATAGTTATAAATATACCGCCCCAATCATTTGTCTCAATCACACTTCCCTTCATTGCAAACATAAACATCTCATAAAGAAAGGCATGTTGATCCTTAAAGACAAAAATATCGAGCATTTCATACAAGACAAACCAAGAGGCAAGCAGCATAAATGTAACCCATACAATTATCTTTACAATCGCCCAAAACAGATTCTTCCCCTTTTTATCATTTTCCAAGCTAACCACACGCTTCTCAAGGTCATTATCCGTTTTCTCATCTTTATCCTCTACCATCTCTACCTTGTCATCCCCGGTCACCGGAGCAACATTTTCTTCCGATTGCTCGACAACCACCGGACGAAATGGAATAATTTCTTTTTCCGGCTCGCATGTCATATGAAAGATATCCGGATACGTTTCTTTTGTATACTGCATAAAGTCATCCTTGGAAACACTGTAAAACGGTCTCCCCTCGTTTTCTACCCGTGCCGGTTCCAGGATTGCCTGACAGTGATAGCATTGATACGAAGCAGCAAATCCATCACATACGAAGACATTCTGACTATGGCATTGTGGACAGCTATAGTGCAGTTCTTTTCGAACCAGATTTTTTGCACACAGAACCTGCAGCATACTTTTTGTATATGTAATTTCCAGATCCAGCCGTTCACTCAGGTCCTGCGTCGTAAACTGCTTACATTGCCTTTGTGTCAACTGCGGCAGGATTTTCATACATTGCCGAACCGCTTCTCTTTCGTTCATACTCTTTATAAAGCCCCCATATCTGCTGGAATTCTTCTTCCGAATAATATTTTCCTTCCAAAATGTGCAGCGTCAGAAACTGATAATTATCAGCCTCATATTTCACTTGTAATACCCCTCGCGCTCTTGGAAAATTGACCGTCAGGGAAATAATTCTTTTCACGATATCCAAAGAATCCCTGATACACATAAACGTCTTGGCATCATAAATACAATCTACACCATTTTCTCCTGTTAAGTTTGCCGACAGATTATCTCTGTCACTGAATCGAATTCTTGATACATATTTTTCTTCGCGCGGAAGAAGCGACTCCAATGCATGATCTTCCCGGTAATCATATAATGCGGTCTGTTGAATCAGGCGATATAGTTCTTCCTCTAAATTAATGATTCCATCCGGCATATATAATTTTCCATCTTTTTGTTCCACATGATGCAATGGAATATTTTGTAACATTGCATCGATAATGCTGCTAAGGCTCTCTCGCTTATCATCAATCTCTTTTATATTTGGAAGCCGTTCAAAAAACTGGTTGAACAATTCTTTGCTCATGTCATACAATACATTCTGAGGATCAACCTCTCTATTGTTGTCCAATTCCAGTTCTAATGTTTCTTCTACTATACTATAGATTTTATCAAGCTGAATCTGCGGACGGCTCTCCTGTATAATTCCATGCTGATTCCATACTTTAACAATCATGCAGCGCTGTTCCAGATCAATGGTTACCGGAAGATAGGAACACTCCTCCTCGATCGGACCGGCAGAATCTTTTAACATGCAGAACACAAAAATCAGATGCACCCTGATTAAATTTCCATTCCTTCTTTCTTCCTGTATCGCTGCAAGCTTCGTGGAGTCTTCCTTCTGTGGGATCGCCTCTATGATCTGGTTGTACGTCCAATCTGGGATCTGGAATTTGCGCATAAGTCTGCCCCACGAATCCCTGCTCTTTAATCGCAGACAGGTCGAAGCAGTTAATGAATACACGCGCATCAATCGATGATGACCATATAATAATTCTTGAAAGAAAAAATCATTCAGATCCTCAACAGAAATCAATCCATTTTGGCAGAGCTGTTCTAGCAAAACCCGATGGTCCGAAAAAGACAGCCTCTGCTCATTTGCAATTTTCTGTTCGGTAAGAAATCTATTCAGGCTTGTTGATGATATATTATCGATAAGTTCCTTAACTATATGCATTCTCTTGTCCTCTGTCTTCCGTAACCCCAAATCCAATAAATATTATTTTTATTATATCACGAACCTTTATCTTACTCAATGTAAAAAACCGGTCAGACTTATCATCCAACCGGTTTTATCACTTCTACCGAAACTATGGCTCCATATTTTTTAATAATGCATTAATATTCTGCGTATATAAGTTTTCACATAATTTCAAAATTTCTATTTCAATCTGCTCATCGCTAATTGAAACTCCCCTCTCGGATCAGCAATTAATATCTCCAATTCATGAGACGTTCTCCAGCAATTTACAGCTTCTACAACGTCAAGCATGATCTCCAATGCCTCACGCAGCTCATCCACTGTCACAATAACAAAATTATCCCCCGGATATCTTGCATCATAATAATAGTCTTTAAGTAATGCCAGATCCTTCCTCTCTAATTGCAAGGAAGTATCCACCCTTTTAATCTCATCGTATAAGGCGCGCAAATTATGGGATGTCATTAGTTTTTCAATTCCAGTACAAACCAGTTCTGCCACAGATTTCAACATTTTTTCTGCAATTTGCTGTGCCGAAGCTGCAGCCGGATTGCAGTATACAGGTGACACTGCATCCCTTAAATACCAGAATTCATTGCACGCAATAGAATAATAAGAATTTGCCTTTATCATATTTTCAACTCCTTATAATCTCTTCTTAACTGTTGTGTAAACTTTGAATTATCATGTTCGAAATACTGCGGTGTTACAAAAACCACATCCGCATGCAACATCTCGAGTTCTTCCCGCAAGGCTCCCATCATCCATCTTTCCGGTTTTTCCGGAACTATGATGCAAAAGTCGATATCACTGCTGGCCTTATAATCATTTCTCGCGTAACTTCCAAAAATCCCCAAACTCTGATATTTGATACTCGAATTTTTAATAATATCTACGCACTTATTCAACCGGTCTTTAAAATCATTTTCAACAACAGGTGACACGTACGGCATCCCTAAACCTCCACTCTTTCTATTAATCTGTCCTATCACAGTTTCTACAGATTCCACCATTTTTTATTCTTCATGATATCTTCTATCAATTATAAGTTATGCAATTACCCGGGACACAAATTGGCGATTTTTCCCATTCTGATGCTCAAATTGAAATTCGAATTCCAATGTAACTTCCGAACTGTTCACCATATTATTTTCCCCTTCAAAATATACATAACCATCAAGAGAAACATCAGCTTCCAATATGCCTCTCACAATCGTACATGTATCATCCTCTTCCTGTTCTACCCGGACAACTTTGACATTTTCTATTTGATCCAATTCTGCATAGTCAACATATGTCTCAAACGCTTCATCCAATTCCTGACCTTCCATGTTCATAACAGAATCGTCAATTTCATTATACAAGTCATCCCAAAATTCGTTTTCTATGATTGTAGCGACCAGATTTCTATCATATTTCACGTATATCAGTCTCCCTGTTATATACTTCGGTATCCATGTAATCTTCCAGAATTGTATTGACATCCCAGCCGTTCATCGGCTCCATCGGTTCTGCCAAAACCAGATGCGTTTCTGCATCTTCATGCAAACGTATTACCTGTATATTTTCATCCACAGACTCCAGCACTTTCGGAGCATGTGTGGAAACAATAAACTGAATATTTGGAAAAGTATTCTGTAAAGCCGGAAAAATCTTCTCCTGCCACTTCGGATGCAGATGCAGATCAATTTCATCAATCAGCACAATGCCATCCCCTTCCAACGGATTCTCCCTCTTCGGATTTGCAATTGCCAGCCTCCGGCTCAGATCGCCTACCAGTGCGATTACACTTTTTTCTCCTTCTGACAATTGATAAAATGCCAATTCCAATTCTTTTTTGATGACAATAAGTTCCGCATCTTCTTCTGTTACTTTCACACGAATTTCCGAAAATCCATCTCCCAATGCGTTTAATATGGCTTTTTTTACTGCATGTAACTGTGGATCTTCTGCATTCGGCGTTTCCACTCGTATACTGTTTTCATATTCCTGTCTTCCCCGGAACCATTCAAAAAATAACCGGAAATTGATCACTCCTCCAAATGCAGAATCTCTCCACGCATCCAGTTTCCCTGCTGCTCCTGTATAACGCCTTCTCAATTTACGTGTTTTTTCATTATAGCGGTCAACTCCATAAAACACATAAACAGGAATATTTTCATTATTTAAAGTAAACTCTTTCTGTGGTGTTTCCGTGTCATCGTTTTCATACTCTTCTTCTGTTTCCAAATAATCTCCCAGATACTGTTTTCGAATATATTCCGAAACTCTCTTCAGTTCTTTGGAATTATGCAGATTTTTCCCCTGAATTCTTTTTCGGTAATAGTGAAAATTATTTTCCTGGTCTTCAAGAAACAACGTTATTTTTGTTTCTTCTTCTCCAACTTTTACATCTTTTTCTCCTAAAAGAGAGGCTGTTATCTGTTCATCCTGTGCTGCTTCCTGCATAATTCTGGAAAAGAGAAGATTGCAGACATCCAGTATTGACGATTTTCCCATTCCGTTTACTCCATAAAAAATGGCATCTTTTCCGTTTAATACTATTTCTGTATCTGAAAAACCTCTGAAATTGTGCACTTGCAGTTTGTCTATTCTCACGCTTTTCTATCTCCTAAACCTTCGAATGCATACCATTAAGCTATTTATTATCTTTTCAGTAGTATCATACTTTAATTCTTTTATTTATGCAAGATTTTCCCATTCCAGCTCTTATCCTTCCGTCCTTCTTACCGACTCTTTCCAGTCACACACACGATATTCTTCCTTATATTCACTCATCTGCATATCGTACACACTGTCACCAAACGCTTTGCCCGTCAGGGTGCCAATTTTTCCCGGAATCTTTTTCATCAGCCGGATGATCCAGCCAGTCGCTGGAACCATCACAAGCCGGTGTCCTTTTACCACAGCGATCATCTGCACCAGATCCGAAGTATTGATATACTGCTCGTTCTGCGGAAAAAACACTCCGTTCTCTTCGTTGTCGATCATCCGTTTGACAAACTGTGCCAGATTTTCTATATAAAGCATGGAACGCTGATTATGTACAATCGGAAATAGCGGAAGCTTTCCTGCCAGTTTTGCAAGCTGTGGATAGTTTCCCTTTGATCCCTTTCCGTAAATCATCGGCGGGCGCAATACAACAACCTTAAAACGTTCATCTGCCAGTGCCTGTATTTTCTGATCTGCCTGCCATTTGCTGTCTCCATAGAAATTCAATGGTTTGGGAATTGTATTTTTTGTAATTTTCTTTTCTCCACATCCGCTGTACACAATCATGGAAGACATAAAGAGAAACTGCTGCACGCCTTCCTTTTTGGCTTTTTCGGCTGTCTCTACTGCCAGATCTGTATTCACGCGGTAATACTGCTTCTTTTCTTCTTCCGTCACCTGTCCCACATCTGCATGTGCGATTCCCGCCACATGATAGACCACATCATATGCTGAAAAATCGTGTGTCCGCCAGGTTTGGGTTCTCATATCCAGCGTGTCAACCTGGTAGTACTCCGGCCATTGTCTCAGCCATGCCTCCACGGAAGTTCCCACATAACTGCCGCTTCCGGTGATCAGAATCTTCTTTTTTCTCCTGCCCTTTTCACGTTCTTCTGTGTCTTTTGCAATGGTTTCCTTTTTTACGCTGCTCTGTGTTGTTTGTTCCGGTTCCAATGCCAGTTGCACTTTGCGTTTTTTATTTACATATATGGTTACTGCAAGTTCTGTCACTGTTGCCAGGCCAAACAACACTCCCGGAATGTTTCCTTTTTTCTTTTCCCGGTTCTCTCCCTTATGTAAAATATGGTGAATTACAGCCCAAAATACTGCCAGCGCGGTTGCTGCCACTGCTCCGCCTAATATAATTTCTCTCTTCAGTTTCTGTGGATCGACCAGTCCGCTTTTGTGTGCTTCTGTCTCTTCTTCCACTTTGTTCAGTTCGCCAGTTCCACCTTCAACCACGCCATCGTGCATGAGCACGGAGCCAATTGTGCCAAGAAAACATTTCAGATCCATCCATGGTCCCAGATGTTTGACATATTCGCCATCCAGTCTTGCTTTGTCCGGAATCTCCAGTTCATCTCTGCCATTGATCTGTGCCCACCCGGTCAGCCCCGGTGTCACATCATTGGCACCATATTTCTCACGCTCTGCTACCAGATCATCCTGATTCCACAGTGCCGGCCGTGGTCCTACGATACTCATTTCTCCTTTGAAGATATTAAAAATCTGTGGCAGTTCATCCAGACTGGTTTTGCGCAGGAATTTTCCTACCTTTGTGATGTACTGCTCCGGATTCTCCAGCATATGTGTCGGCACATCCTTCGGTGTGTCAATCCGCATGGTACGGAATTTGTAAATCTGGAAGAAACTCCGGTGGATGCCGACACGCTTCTGCTTAAATAATATCGGTCCAGGTGTATCCAGTTTGATCGCAATACATAAAAAAAGAAGGAGTGGTGATAAGATCACTATCGCCATCCCACTTAATATGATATCAATTCCTCTTTTGATGTAATGGTATCCTTTCATGGCTGACTTGCTCCTTCCTGATTTCACTTATTTTCATAAATTTACATATGTTATATCATACTCTATTTAAAAGGATATTGCAATAATTGTAACCGGATACAACACCTTTATCAAACCAAAAAAGATATCAACGACATCGTAATAATATTATATTTCAGCTATAAATTTTGAAGGATAATTAAGAGTTATCTGTTGAAAATCAAATTAGAATTTTATAAGAAAGGATGATAAAATGCTAAAAAAATATAAGGATGTATACAAGGAAGCGCATAACAAAGCTGATCAAATAAAAATATTTCTCGTTTCAAATATACGGGAAAAAACGGATAATTTTGTAGATTATAGCGGAACATCTGTTATTTCAGAATATCTTTCATTGAATCAGCAAGAATTGATTGTTGAATCTTTAAGAAATAGTGGCTTTGAAACAGTATGTTTTATAGATGAAATGGATTTTATAAAAGGCTATATTACCAACAATTATTATCGAGAAGATTCCAAATATCCAATTGTGATTAATACAGCTCAAAAAGGTACTGCTATTGGACGTAAATCTTTAATTCCGGCATTCTGTGATCTGTATGGATTATGCCATACGAATAGTAACCCATATGTTGTAAGTTTAGCCAGAAACAAATATCATTGCAGCTGCCTTCTAAAGTCAAATGGATTGCCAACAACAAATGATTATCTTTATCTCCCAAATAAAGGTTGGTTATTGGATAAACATCCGAGTGAGGGAGAAAAAGTAATTGTGAAATTAAATTATGAAACGTCTAGTATTGGTCTCACATCCGATAACATATTTGTTTACGATTACACTAAAGATTCGTTTATTAAGAATCTTGCCAATCAATTTAATCAGCCTGTAATCGTAGAAAGTTTTATTGAAGGTTTTGAGGTTGAGGTCCCTGTTATTATAGGGGAGGAAACAGAAGTTGTACTTCCAGTAGGTATTACTGTAAACAATCAAAAAAATTTGGGAAATCAGATTTTAGATTATGGTATCAGAAGAGATTTGAAATTTGGTTTTTATAATTTCGAGGAAGCTGAACCTGAGATATCAAAGCAACTCGAAGAATGTACAAAACGTGTAGTACAGTTGTTGGGAATTACTGGATTTGGAAGAGTTGATTATAGAATTGACTATAATAAAAATATATATGTAACAGATATTGCAACCAATCCCCACATTACAAAAGGAATGTCATTTTATTATGCTTTTTCTGAAAATGATTTAAATTACACTCAAATGTTGGAAACACTTATTTCGTTAAGCCTTATTAGAAGTGGGCATAGTTTAAGGTAACAACAGCTATGAAAAATTCAGATTTTACAATTAATATACTTACAACTGATGGGCCTCAATATGACTATTTAATCCATATGTTAGAAAAAACATTTATAATAAATGTAGTTATACGTGAGCCTGGAAAATATCAACGAAAAAGATTGATTTCTAACAAAAAATATTATCGTTATATTTGCAATAGATACCAATGGTTCTCCAGAGAGGTTTTGGGATATAACAAGTATAGAAAAAATTATTTCAATTATGAAGGGGCACTTAAGAGTAAAATTATAAATGTAACAAATATTAATTCAAACTATGTAGTCAATTTATTAAATCAAAACCCTTGTAACCTTTGCATTGTTATGGGTACCTCTATATTAAAGAAAAAAATTATAAACGCTTGCAAATCAGAAATCATAAATGTACATGGCGGTTATTTACCTTATTATAGAGGTAATAATTGTATATACTTTGCATATTTAAATGATGATTGGGATCGAATAGCGAATACAATCCATTATATAGATACTGGAGTTGATACTGGAGATATCATAGAAATTGTACGTCCTACAATTTCATCCGATGATAATCCAGAAACTCTATATTGTAAGGCCAAAAAATTAGCAATACATAAATTGATAGAAATTATAAAAAAATATCAGAGTAATGAATACATACCAAGAATATCCCAAGATATTCATATAGGAAAACAATATAAAACGGAGGAGCGAAATGTAAAAACAACTATAATTTATTACCTCAAGCAAATCAAGAGAAAGTTCCTCAAGACATAAAAATAGAGGGTACACAGATAATCACATTCTCGCAATATTTACCAATGAGAAAATGTATTTGCGATACCCTTTTATTCTGACATATCCCAATTACAAACGGCCATAAAAGCATAACCTAAACCAAAATATTGCCATGCCAGATCTTGATAAGTTGGTTGTATTGAAAATAACTTTTTAAGCCATTCTTTTCCAGTAGTTACTGTACCTGATTCCATTAATTGGATAAGTAACTCATTTCTTTTTGAAAAATATGAACCATTTATTAGGCGCTTAGTCAAATCTCTAATACCATTTAATTGTCGCACGGCAACATCCGATTGTCCTAATAAATGCTGATATATCGCTGTATTTGTGACTACTCTGTATTGATATAATCCTTCCTTTTCTTCTGTATCGTAGTGTAATAAAGCTTCATTATGTAAAATATCGAATGCTTTCTGTGGATTGTCTTTTAAAGCCCAAAAGATGCTTAGGTTTGAATTGTAAAATAATCTTTCTGATATTATAGGCATTTCTGAAAGCATTTCTTCATAAAGATGAATACAATCATCCTCATCTAAATATCCAGACAAATATCCTGCTAATATATAGTTGTTCCTAATTAACTGTATTCTTGGAAATTCGATATCTGCATTAGATTTTTCAATTTCAAATCCTTGAACAGCAATATTGTATGCTTCCTCAAAATCTCCTTGATTTATAAGTATAGTAGTATAATTTCCTAAACAAATATAATATTGCCTTATATCTAATAAACTATTTCCAAAGTAATCAAACGCATCTTTTACAAAAACTGCTGAAACATCAATATTATGGATGGAATTTGCTACACGCTTAATGATATTTAATCTTTTTTTAGCAGTATCATCATAATTTAAGCGTTCAGACAGACTCCGAAGAGTATCATCTTCAACTTCTCTGGCAAGTGTAATCTCTCCTAAATGTGCAAAAGCAATCATAACAACTTGCGAGTAACGTTCCCATATATCCTTTTCACCATTGAATGTATTATTTTTTCTGATATTATTCGACTTAGTAATAATATCCTGTATTTCATTGGATGCCATTGTTTTGGAAAAACACCGGATTTTCAAAATATCTCTTTCTGCTAAAAGTTCAACTGGAAATATATCCAATATTAAACTTAATTTAGAACTTGCTTGTTTATATTCTTTTTTAGAATACAAACAATACGCTTCTTGCATTAACTCGAGATATTCTTTTTGCAACGAATTCATTAATGGACTCATTTCTTCAAAAATTGTATTTAATACTTTACCGTATAATCGTATTTGTTTAACTGCCTCTAACATATATAGTATTACGGCATCCTCTGTATCAAGACATTTAATACAATATCTCGCCCTTCTAAGATATTGATCCGGTTTAATTTCTTTGATGCATAACGCCAAAGAATAATAATACTCTGTATGATCTTGTTCTACCTTGGTTTTAAATATCTCTCTGATAATATCATGAGCAAACTTAATATAATCAAATTCTTCTGTCTGTTCTGTTATTGTGAGTTTACTGGTTTCAGCAATAATCTTTTTTATTTCATTCTCTGTTGACTTCGTTATATTACGTAACTCGTAAACAGAAAATGTAATACCTATTATGGCTGCATATTCTAGTGTTTTCAAGATTTGTGTACTATCAGCACCATATTCTTTTAATCTTTTTTCTAATACAGTACTTAAATATTGCTTATTGCTTTCATAGGTAGCATTAAAATCAAAATTATGATTATTTATTTCATTTATAACTTCAAAAAGGACTTGTAAATGTCCATTAACAAGATTAAATAGCAAATTAATTTGTGTGTCTGAAAAATTCTGCAAAGTCGTATTAAATAGAGTGTTCTTAAACTCTATCAAACCAACCACAGGAAATAACATTTCTTCGTAGTTTACTTCATCTATGATATCTTTCAAAAGATCAGCATGAAGTGCCGACTGGTTTGTTGTCATAGAAAAAACTGTAGTAAAATTATTTAATTTGTCAGGATTTAAAATCTCTTTATTCGTTAGTAATAATTTCAACAATTGAAGTGAACGTCTATCCCACCAATGGATATTATCAAAAATCAGTACGATATGAGGTTTTTTTAAGATTTGTCGGAGTTTTGCCAGTATATTTTGTTCGTCACTATTCAAAAGTAAATTATGTGGTGTTGATTGCTTTTCAACGAAGGATTTAATTATGTAACTAATAATATTACCGGCAACAGGTATCTCTTTGGATGCTTCAGCAAAACCACCAGCAATTAATTCCTTTGCAGAATCCTCTCCTAAAAATAAAGCTTTTTTGAAAGGATAATACTCTCGATCATCATATTGATAGTCGCCGTCAAAAATTATTATTTGATATTGATCCTTACTAAGTTCAGATTCTAGTTGCTTTAATGTAAATGATTTTCCGCTACCTGACTTTCCTTTTATTAAAATATAACGACCACCTTCATGTATTTTATCTATTAATTTTTCCATAAACTTTAATTGATAAAGCAATAATTCCATGGTTTCTATGACCCAGCCTTCCAGTTGAATGTGGATAATCTTATATTATCCTGCTTTTTATTCTAATTTGATTTTCAACAAATAACTCTTAATTATCCTTCAATCGCTTCTCTTGTCACATTTAAGATTATACCATATATTTCCTTAAATTATAACAAAATTCCTTATTTTAATCCATTTTTCTTATTTAAACGGCAATTTATTGTTTAATCTCACCGTTTTCCCATCAAAACATCAGCTTTCGACATCCACATTCTGTATTTCCCCGAAGTCTATCCCATACCCTTTCCCACCCATACTGATACAGGAAACACCACTGCTCTATCCATGTAATTGTTACATATTGTACAATTTTTTCAAATTTTGCCTTATCCAACAAAATCTCCCCCATTTCATGTACCATATACTCCTAAACAAAACTTCATATACAAAGGAGACCACCCATGAATAATTTACAGACACACATCAACAACTATCTGGAACACTGCCGTCACCAAAAACGTCTGGATTCCAAGACTCTGAAAGCATATCGCATCGACCTTCAGCAATTTTATGCCATTTTTTCATGCAGGGATGTTTCTGATATTACACCGGATCTGTTGGAAAATTATATCGGCAGTCTGCACCAGAAGTACAAACCCAAAACCGTAAAAAGAAAGATTGCCTCGGTCAAAGCTCTTTTTCACTACCTGGAATATAAAGAAATCATCGCCCGGAATCCTTTCAACAAGGTGCAGATCAAATTCCGCGAACCTGTGATTTTGCCGAAAACCATTCCATTGCACACGATCGAAATTTTCTTATCTACGATCTATGAGCAGCGCACCGTCGCCAAAACGGATTATCAGAGAAAAAAAGCTTTGCGGGATGCCGCTGTCATAGAACTTTTATTTGCAACCGGAATACGGATTTCCGAATTATGCGCTCTGCGTATCTGTGACATTGATTTGTACGATGGATCAGTCCTGATCTACGGAAAAGGTTCCAAAGAACGAATTGTTCAGATCGGAAACCACGAGGTCATACAGATTCTGTCGGAATACCGCAATGAATTTCTCCCCCAGATGGAAACCTGCCAGCATTTCTTTGCGACGCTAAACGGAACGGCATTATCCGATCAGTCGGTACGGCGGATGATCAACAAATATGCTTCTCTTGCTGCAATTGAACAGCATATTACACCGCATATGTTCCGGCATACATTTGCCACCAGCCTTTTAGAAGCGGACGTCGATATCCGCTATATACAGGAAATGCTTGGTCACAGTTCCATTCATATCACAGAAATCTATACGCATGTTGCCATGTCAAAGCAGCGTGCCATCCTCACTACCAGACATCCCCGCAATACGTTTCATCTGTAAAAAGCAAAACAGCAATTCACGTGCCATGCACGGAATTGCTGTCATTGATAGCCTTTCTATTTTTACCTATTTATTCTCCCCCGCCAGTTCCGGGTGATATGTCGGCACGATTTTTTTGACACACTCCCGGATGTCTTCCGGTTCTGTCACAACGTACTCTTTTAATTCTTCCAACTGCTGCATGAATTTTTCTTCATCCAGCTCAATCGGTTTACCGATATGAATCAGATTGTTTGCAGTATCCTGCATCCCTTCTTCATCCATCAGCATCTCTTCATAAAGTTTTTCTCCTGGGCGAAGTCCTGTGAAAATGATATGGATATCCTCATCCGGCTTGTGACCGGAAAGAAGAATCAGGTTCTTTGCCAGATCCAGAATCTTAACCGGCTCTCCCATATCCAGAACAAAAATTTCTCCACCTTTGGCATAGGTGCCCGCCTGCAGCACCAGAGATACCGCTTCCGGAATTGTCATAAAATACCGCACGATATCCGGATGGGTAACCGTGACCGGACCTCCACGCTCAATCTGTTTTTTGAACAGCGGAATCACACTTCCGTTACTGCCAAGCACATTTCCAAAACGCACGGCTACGAAATCTGTCTTCGATCTGCGGTTATAGGTCTGAATGATCATCTCACAGATGCGCTTGCTGGCACCCATGATATTGGTTGGATTAACTGCCTTATCCGTGGAAATCATCACAAATTTCTTCACACCGTACCGATCTGCCGCCTGCACAATCTTCCACGTGCCAAGCACGTTATTCTTAATTGCCTCGTTCGGACTCTCTTCCATGAGAGGCACATGTTTATGTGCCGCTGCATGATAGATAATCTCCGGCTTGTAATGTTCAAAAATCCAGTTCATACGATTCGTATTCCGCACGGATGCAATCAGCACAACAAGATCCAGCTCTGGAAACCGGACTTTCAGTTCGTTTTGCACATCATAGGTCGTATTCTCGTAAATATCCACAATAATCAACTGTTTTGGCTTGTGTGCGGCAATCTGCCGGCACAATTCGCTTCCGATAGAGCCACCGCCCCCTGTAACCATTATGATTTTCCCAGAAACATAATCCATGATGGACTGCAGATCAACCGTCACCGGATCCCGCCCAAGAAGATCATTGACATCTACATCTTTCAGTTTGCTGACGCTGACATCGCCGTTTACAAGCTGGTAAATGCCGGGCAGACGTTTCAATGTGCATCCGGTTTCTTTGCAGATATCAAGAATCCCCTTGATCTGTTTCTGCGTGGCCGATGGCATGGCAATGATGATCTCATGCACATGCAGTTCTTCGACTTTTTCCAGAATATCGCTCCGATCTCCTACGACTTTCGCTCCATGAATATAATTGCCGATCTTGTTCCGGTCATCATCAATCACACCAACAACCTTCTTTTTCACATAGCGGCTGTTGTTGATTTCTTTGATGATCTGGTTTCCTGCATCCCCTGCTCCGATTACAAGTACATTCCGTCTGTACACGCCGGCTCTGCGCATATTGCGAAGCACACGCAGACCTCGGTAAGAATATCTGCATCCCATGACAAATACAAACAGAAACAATCCATACAGAATGTAAAAGCTTCTTGGCACCGGGTACATATCCCCCCAGTTCCGAAGCAATATCAGCACTGTCACAACAACGGTATCCAGAATACATGCTGAAACCACATACATCATTTCCAGTGCTCCCGCATAGCTCCAGAGACTGGAATACAGTCGGAGCATCCAGAAAATGATCAGTGTAACAATTATCATAAAAGGAAGTGCTCTCCACACTTCATCCATATATTGAAACGGTACGCTTTTGATATTCAGATCAAACCGAATCAATAACGCAACTATGCTTGCAGCAAACACTGCAAGCACGTCGTAGCACATCAGAAAAATCCGTCTGATCAGTAATTGTTTATCTTGAATGATTTTTTTCATAATTTCAATCTGTTATTTTTGATTCTTTCTATTCTTTCGCATTATTTGGAATATTTGGTAATACCAATGGTGATATCCCGGCCCGTAACAAATATTCATATAAATGCGTCCGAACAAATGAAAGTAAAATCTCTCTTCCCTCTTGCTTAACTACCTCTTCAGCCTCCGATGTTTTTATGCCTTCAACCGAGAAAAAACCATTCACTTTAATTTCATAATAAAAAGGAATTTCTTTATTCTCCGGTTTTCCAATCTCTGCCTTTAATTCCAACTTTATTAATTTGGCTTTTTCGTCTTTATTCTTTGCTGTTTTCCATTTTATTTCAAGAGATATTTCTCCCTTTTGCCCTTCAAAATCTTCATTTCTTATAAAAGTTTCTTCTACAATGTATACTTTTTCACATTCTAACATTTTAGTTCCCCTATTTTATTTTTATTAAAAACATACTCTTTCTTTCCAGTAATTACCATCTTCAGCGCAATAACTATATTCATTTTTTCCATATTTTATATCTTCGATATTTTCAATGTAATTATTATTTTTTGTTCCGATATCATCTAAAAAAATATCTTCCCATTTTTCATTTGATAAATAATTATTATCCTTCAAATTTTTCTGCGGAGCAGCCAAAATCGGAAGCTCTTTATTTCTATCATTTATTTTTACGAACCAAACTAAAAGATCCCCACTCTTTTCCTCACCTGAATATGAAATTTTTTTCGGCATTTCTATTTTAATTTCTTCTGTACTTTCATCTGTACTATCATCAAGCTCCTGTATATAATCCTGAATTTTTTTATTTTTTAAAGTAAATTTGGCACCCTTATCCGGAAACATATCTTCTGAGATATCTTTTGTTTTGATCCATTTGGAATGGAAAATCTCTTCTTCACAATTATATTCCAAAAACAAATTCTTCATGTTTCTTCGAAAGATTTCATCCATCGAAATCTGTTGGTTCAGCATTTTCAAAAGAGAAGAGTCATTACATTTTGCACATAAATAGATACCTTCTTCTTCATCCTCACATAAGACCAGATACTTTCGATTTCTGTTCTGGCACACGAATAACAAAGGAATATCAAATTGAATAAGTACTTTTTCGATATAAAACGAGCCCATTTCCTTAACTTCTGCCCACTTTTTCATTCGTATTCACCTCTTAATGTGAAAATCCTCAACTGCATTTGCATCCTTATATAAAAACCAATGAATATGTGAATCTTCTTTATTCTTCCAAATCGGTCCATTTATCTCTCTTATCCTTCCTATAGCTATCGCTTTATTTTTTCTTGGTAATTTAAAAGCCAATTCCAACTCTTCTAAATCCTCAAAACAAGAACAGCTATATGAACCTATATCCTCATAATCCGTGTCAGGCAGTTTTTCTCTCTGCCTGAGACAAAAAATCAGTTCTATCAATGGATTCTTTTTTCCCTTTTACCAAACGGATTCCTCTATATACTACATCAATATCTTTATAGCGTTTTTGTAACTCTGTTGGAAATGTAACTTTATTCTCTTTCAGAGCATTTTTTAAAACATCTGGAAATTTTTCATAATATGGTTCCATTATCATTTGTCCATCAAAATTATTTTTATTTATATGTAATTATATCATATATATACAAAAATATAAACCCTATGCAAGAACAGTAACAATAAATCTGTCTATTTTCTGCTCTTCCTCTGTTTTCTCGATTGTTTTTTCGATGATTTCTTCCTGACTGAGGATTCTGTCACTCCAGCCCCTTGAGTATTCTGTACCGTCTGCGCGGTATCTGCTTTTGCACTCTCTGCTGCTCTTGAAATACTCTGTTTTACGGCAGTATCACTTTCCGCAGAAACCGTTTCTTTAACAAAGAGATTTTCTTTCTTTACGAGCATCCGGTTCACTGCAAGCCCCAGACCAAGCATACCCCAGAATACCGGAGCGGTACATACATTGGAATCATTTGCGATACCTGCAATCATATACACCAGCACTGCCGCAAATAATCCAAATCCAACCCAGCTGATACTCTCGTGCAGATCCACTCTGCGGTAAATTCGTACTGACTGTACCAGATACCAGAACAGAAATACCAGAAGTGCCAGGGTACCGAGTAATCCGGTTTCCACCCACTGCTGCAAATACCAGCAATGAGCTTTTACGTCATAGCTGTTTGCGCCGTAGACATAGTTCTGACTGATATAATCTTCCTGTGGCACTTCAAACATATAGGTATTTGCCCCACTCCCCATAAAAGCATGCTTTCCAAGAAGCGGAATCGTTTTATTCCAGATATGTCCTCGATTGCTCATTGCATCATCCAAAAATACATTTGAAACCTTCGGATTCTCAAACTTCACTAATTTTCCTGCTGGATTGAGATATTCATATCCGTCCGTATCATTTTTTGAGAAATCCCATTCGACACCATCTATGATCATCTTTATTCCTGCTGTATTATCGGTAAACATGATCGGCTGAATCTGTATATTTGCAAACCGTTCATCATTGAGGGTCAAAATATGATTTTCCTGATCTACCTCTGTTGTCTGAATCTCCTGACCATCTGCATCTTTGCATACCACGGTGATTACACCGTCGCTCCCCAGATCATAGGACACATACAGAGGATTGTTCCAGATATCAAGTTCCACATCATCTGCGTTCGTTTTGATATCATTTAAAGAGAACTGATCTTTCATATGATAGGTTCCAACAACCGTCTCTTTAAGAGTTTGACCGATGCCTGTCGTATTTGCCAGCACTCCTGCTGCAATCACTCCAATGACAACTACAACAATCCCGGCTGCAAATAATTTTTTCTTCCGGCTGAGCAAAACCAATGCGAGAATCACAGCACCAATTGCCAGTGCAATAAATCCGGAAGAACTTCTGCTTCCAACCAGTGCTACAATGCAACAAATCTCTGTGACTGCGATTACAAGACGATGCCACATCTTTTTTGCCCCAATAAACAGGCAGATCAGCAGTGGAATTAACATACCAAAATAAAATGACAAAAAGTTTGGATTGTAAAGTGTCGTATACGCAGTCTTATCTGCGAAATTAAAGGAAATCTTATCTAACTGGTTCCACCAGCTTGTGTCCGTCATCAGATGTTTGCCCAGAGATGTCTTAAAATAATCCAATCCAAAAACCTGGAAAAATCCAATCAGAGTAACAATTGCGATTCCAATGCCGGACCAGCGCAGGATTACCTCTATCTGTTTTTCTTCCTGTACATAATTATAGACATAATAACACAGTATCATATAGACAAATACAACCCATACAGGCTCAAAAAGTTCATATGTACCATGTGCCACCCAGTATTTGTGACTGGAAAACAGGGCAGACATTGCAACAAACAATGCATACACCATCAGAAAATAAAAGGAATTTTCAAATGCAAACTCCTTTTTATTCAAATACCGGATCAGTAAAATTGCGAGCATTACAACTCCCACAAGGATGATCGCAATCATCTTCCATGCAAAAAAGAAGTCCGTCTGCTTTGCGGCGCTCTCCGGATACCAGTCAAACTGTGCCAGATTTGTGTCATAAACAAAAGAATGCACAATGATTGGAATCAATCCGATCAACAAGATAACGGGAATCAATATCTTATTTGCTTTTAACGTGTTTTTGTTTCCATTCGTATTCAAGATTATTTTCTCCTTAACGTTTCATTGCCTATAATCATACCCCAAATTTCGTTTTTTTTCAATCATTCCGGCATGTCGATTTTATTTTTCTTTTTATATAGGTAAAAACACTTTTTTGTTACTTGTGTGTTACTTAAAAATTTAACAAATAAATGTGTATGATTGACACGATAATATAAATTTTTACACACGAAAGGAAGAAAAATGAGATTACCAAACGGATACGGCGGAGTCGTAAAACTCTCCGGCAACAGAAGAAGACCCTATGCAGCACGCATCACTACGGGCTGGCACATCAATGACATCACGGGAAAGCGCATCCAGCACTATCAGATTCTGGGCTACGCTCCTACCCGGTCGGAAGCTCTGCAGATTCTGGCACGTTACAATAATTATCCCATCGATGGGGAAACACTGAAACTGACTTTCCGGGAAATTTATCTCCGGTGGTCCGAGGAAAAATTTCCCACCATCTCCCACTCCAACATCAAAGGCTACCGGGCCGCTTTTGCCACCTGTGAAAGCATTGCCGATATTCCCTTTCACAATCTGCGGCTCAATGATTTGCAATCTGTGATCGATCACTGTGGGAAAAACTATCCAACATTAAAAAAAATCCGCGTACTTTTCAACCAGCTTTACGCATATGCCATGAAACACGAGATTGTAGCAAAGGATTACTCCTCCTATGTAAACATCTCAAAATACAAAGACCGGAATCCAAATAAAAATATCCGAAGCTGTTTTTCAGATTCCGAAATTGCCATGCTTTGGAAACACCAAAATGATCCCTATTGTCAAACTGTCCTGATGCTCATCTACAACGGTGTCCGTGTCTCTGAACTTCTGAATCTGAAAAAAGAAAATGTCCATCTGTCCGAACAATATTTTGATGTCGTAGACAGTAAAACAGAAAATGGAATCCGCAAGGTTCCGATTGCCGATAAAGTCCTCCCGTTCTATGAACGCTGGTTCCATGACTGCTCTAACTGTGAATATCTGGTTCATACGCTTGATAGTCAGCATTTTACCTATTATATGTACTATAACAATGTTTTCCAGCCTCTGATGTTTCGTCTTAAGATTGATCACACACCTCACTGCTGCCGTCACACCACAATTTCTCTGCTCGCCGAAGCCCATGTGGATCAGACTACGATCAAAAAAATTGTCGGTCATTCCGGTGCAATGTCATTGACCGAACGGGTTTACACACATCTGGATATCCCGGCATTGCTGGATGCAATCAATCGGATTTAGAAGATTCTTTTGTGTTTATTACGTGTTACTTACGGAAGCAACGGACTGTCAAATACTGCTTTCCAGCCCAGTATTTCCGGCATTTTTCAAAACAATACCAGCGGTATTTACGGTTAAGGTAACTGCTAAGAAGTCTGGAAAGAAAGTTTCTAAGACCCTTTATGCAAACGCAAAGGTTATTGGCGCAGGTCTTAGATTTACATCAGCTCCTACAGATTTAGCTGTTGGCACTGAAGATAAGGTTGTTACAAAGAAGTGCCCAAGCGTAGCAAAGGTTACTTACAAGTCTTCTGATGATGCAGTTGCAACTGTAGATGCTAATGATGGTACAGTTAAGGCTATTAAGGCTGGTAAGGTAACAATTACAGCTACATCTGATTATGGCAACGAAGTTAAGACTGATATTGCAGTAAAGAAAGCAATTCTTACAGTTGTTAAGCAGAGCAAAGTAAACCAGCTTGTTGCTACTGTTGTAGGTGATACAAAGGATCTTAAGACTACAGACTTTACAATTACAAACACAGCTACAAATGCTACTGTACCTGTAAAGGCTGTATCTGTTGACAAAACAGATAAGACAAAGGTTACAATTGATACTTTTGTTGATATGAAGGATGCAAAAGAATATAGTGTTGTATACGATGGTACAACTCAGAAATTTACAGCTACCGATGGTACTGTTGCAAATGTTGGTCTGACAAGATTACAGGTTCCTGCAGCTGAAAAGACAGACGTTAAGGCTCAGTCTTTAGATGCTAACGGTGTTGTGATCGGAGAATTCCCTATTACAAATGCAAATAGTGCAAAGGGACAGGTTTCCACAGAACTTACAATTTCAAAGGGATATGCTGAAGATGCTGGTGTTTACCTTCCAGCAGTTGGCGATACCATGAATGTAAAACTTACTTATCATACAGGTACATTTGGAACTGATGGTAATGAGACTGGAAAGATTGAGAATGCACTTACAATCACTGCTGTAGACCCAAGCTTAGTAAATTATAATTTCCAGGTAACAATTGCAGGTAATGCTCCTGCATGGTCTGCAACTTCATTCAAAGCCAGCAATGATGTTAAAATTGGAGCTGAAAGAAACGCATATTTCCGCATTTTAAAGGATGATGGAACAGAAATTAGTAATTACAGTGATTATTCTGTAGAGTCTGCAGATAAAACCAAATTACTTGTAACTAACACATCTTTAACAAGTAAGACAACTCCTGTTAAAGTTAACGGTGTTAGCGAAGGACTGACCTATATTGAAATTAAGAAAGATGGTAAGGTGGTTGGTACCGTTGCTGTTAATGTAAAAGCTAAGCCGGTTGCAACTTCTGTAAATCTTGACAAAACAACTGTAACTGTTGTTAGAGGAAAGACCGTAACTGAGTCAGCTGTTGCTGTTATCAAAGATCAGTACAATGATGATATGGATGTTGACAGTGCAAAAATTGAATGTATCGGAGCACCTGATGATGCGTCTAAGACAGCAGCTGCTACTGCACTTCCAACAATTACTGCTAGTGGTAAGAAAGCAACAATTGATGTAGCTGGAAACTTTGCTTCAACTTCTTCGTTCAAAAAAGGATCTTATACTTATAAGGTTACTTTAAAGAATGGTGATAAAGAATTAACAAGAAGCTTTACCGTAACACTTGTTGAATCAGCAACTACTCAGGCGTATGAACTGAAATTTAACCAGAATAAGGTTGATACTACTATTGGTACAGGTTCTGTAGCAGGGTCTGATTATAATGTGACAGTTGATGTTGCCGAGATGGCAAATGGTGGTGCTTTAAATACACTTGCAGCAACTACTCCAGTTAAATATACAGTTAAGACTTCTGCTGGAAAAACAATTGCTGTTGTAGGTAAGAACCCAAGTGATGGATCTGCTGTTTCTGCTACAACATGCGCAGCTATTAGTGGCAATGATTCTGTTGATGACAATAAATTAACAATTGATACATTAGCTTCTTCTGGTGCTGGATACAAGAAAAATATTGAAAAAGGTACTTATGTTGTAACAGCAGAATTCTACAGTGACTATGGAACAAACAAAAAACCAGTTACTGTATCTGGAAGCTTTACGATTGAAGATACTCAGGATACATTGGTAAGCTACAAGCTGATCAATAATGATTTTGGAACAAAAACAGTCAAGGAAGCTTTCAAAGATTCTACTCTTGTTGAAGTATATTATGATGGAGTAAAGCAGACAATCACTGATGTGGCAGATGTAGACGGAGTTGCACTTTCAAACGGTGGTGCATTTGTTAAAACCGTAGATCTCTATGTTACAATTTCTGGTTCAAATAACAAGGTTTGTGTTAAGGTTCCAGTAAATGATCAGATCGCAGTTTGTAATGGACTTAAGTAATATAATTTCATAAAATTTATTACAGCATGTAACTAAACAGGCTGCTGCGTTTTGCAGCAGCTTGTTTTTTATATAATGGAATCAGGAGAATGATTATGAGAAAGTTTAATTTAAAAAAAATAAGCTGTTTTATTCTTTCAGTAATATTAGTATTTTCAGCTATGCTTGGCAATGTTGTTTCAGCAAATGCCGCAACCAATAAATATATCAGTCTATTGCACAAGGTCAGTACAGCTAAACCAAATTTCCCAATTCGCTATAATTTCAGCCTGGCGAAAACATCGGATATTTACTTTGATTTAAAAAATAATGAGCGTACAACTGTTACCATTAGTATAAAAAATAAAGTAGATGAAAGCTCTATTGTAACAGATACGCTTTCTTCTGCAGATCCAAGATGGGAATATCATCAGAACACGGGAATTTATCAGTATACCCATACAATCAATCTGCCATCGGGAGATTATATTTTAGAACTTAACTTTGAGGCCGAAGTTAATTATGAGTTATCGGTAAGTAAAATTTCTCCAGATCCGACACTGGGAAATGCAAAACTTTCTGTAACTAAAGGATTTACTTCTGCAATTAAAGTAGATGGTGGAAAAATTAAGAGCTGCAGTTCGGCAAATAAGAAAATTGCTACTGTAACCAATAGTGGAAAAGTTACCGGGAAAAAAGAAGGCAGTACAAAGATTACAGTTAATCTTACCAATGGAAAAAAACTTATTTGCAATGTATCTGTTAAGTCGAATACATACAGTGGAAAAAAACTTACCATTAGTGATACAACATATAATCAATATGGTTTGAAAGCCTATTCTGCTTCTTTTGATCATAAAGGTAATTTAATTGTTAAATTCATAGTTGCAAATAACAGTTATGGAAAGCTTACAAAAATTCCAAAATTAAAAATTACGGTCAAGGATTCCAGGAAAAATGTTGTGGCAAGTTATAAAAAGAATTCTTATGCTATAAATGTAAATAGCTATAAAAGCAAAAGCTATACTATTTCTATTCCAAAATCTGCATTGAAAAAGAGTAAAGATAAAATTGATATTCGAACATGTACTATTACAATTTCTGGTAAAGATGCAGATGCCAAGTTATAATATGCCATCAACAATGTTCGCCGTCGTCAAACGGTGAAACAACTCTTTATGAATTTAAGTAATACATACTAGAATAGAATCCCCCCTGTGCCAAACACAGGGGGAAATCTATCTAGATAAATAAATTATTTTTTCACAACTAAGCAATTTAAACTATTACTAAAAGGAGCCTCTGGACAAAAAATCGCTCAAATATTTTTTTAGAAAATTTTTGTATATAATTATTGAATTCTTATCCATGTAGGACTATGCTTATCTCCACTTACTGGGCATTTCCCATTAATCATCGGTGGATTAATGGACGGATATTTTTCATCAGATCTAGTAGTACAAGGGCCACCTTTCCTACATAACATACAAACAGATTGCCATTTTGCCATTAATAACTCACTCCTTTACTTACGTAAATATAAATTAAATTTGAAATATTTAAAAAGAGGCCGCCCGAAAGCAACCTCTTTCTATAAAACATAATTATTTCAGTGTAATAGTCTGAGAAGCCGAAGCATCTACATTGACACTTGTTGTATCATCACCGACAGTGAATGTAACTTTAGTAATTGTAACTGTATTAGTAGCAGTTGCAATAGAATTATTCATTGTGTCCTTGTCAATTTTCTTACCATCATTGGTAAAACCTTCAACTGCTACAACTGTGATTCCATCATCTGATCCATCCTTATATGTCTTGTCGCCATATACAAACTTAGCAGACTTTCTTACTGCATCATATACAGAAGAAGCATCTTTTACTGTATCTTTTTCAAATGTTAAAATACCGGCTGGCTGAGAATCTTTAACAGTAAATGTAGTTGTAAATGTCTTTACAATATACTTATCTGTATCTGTTTCACCATTCTTAGCAGTTTTAACTGTTGCAGTAACTTTGTATGTGCCAGCTCCAAAATATTTCTGAGCAGGTGTTGAAGCGGTCATTGCTCCAAGAGAAACAGTTGTTACCTTTAATGCATCATTAGCATCAACAGCACATCCACTTACTGTATTTAATTTAGTATCTGTAGAAGCTGAATCATATACAGTCTTTCCATCTTTGTCTTCAACCTTGTAAGAAACAGATTTAACAACTTCTGTATCCTTACCAATAGTATAAGATGTATTTACTTTCACTGGCTCATATGCAACACCGTTACGTAATTCATTTACGTTAATGTTTACAACATAATCAGAAGCTGTTTTATGCTTATCGTCGACAAGATTATCAACCTCTGTTTTATCTACATCTAATCCAAATGAGATAGATCCTGTAGCCTTTGCATCCTGAATTACAATTGTAATAACTCTAGCACATACTTCCTTACCATCTTTCTTGTATGCAATTTTATACTGGTAAGTTCCAGCTGTAAGACCTGATGCTTTGAAAGTAACGGTAGCTTTGTTATTAGAATAAGCAACAGCTGAGAAGTAACCATTTGCAGATGTTACATTTTCTGTCTTAATATCCTTAGCATTAGTGCTCAGGCAAGTAACTTCTACTCCTTCTGTAACGTCAATATCCTTAGCATACTGATCTTTGAAAGAAGCAGTGACCGTAGCGGTCTGTGACAACTTGCTAGTATTAGAAAGTGTAGCTGATGCTTTGTTAACATCCATTGTAGCTACTTTTCTTTCAGCTACAACAGTAACTGCAACCGAATTAACAATTTTATCATCTTTCTTGATTAAAATATAAGCAGTACCAGCCTTTACAGGTGTAACAAGTACTTTCTTATCTGCATCAAGGTTAGATGAGCCAAGCATTAAGATACTCTTATCACTAGATTCAACGGAATAATTGTAGTAATTTGAAACTTCATTTCCATCAGCATCTTTGATCTGGAAGTATGCATATTTAGCATTTCCATTTGCAACTGTTTCTCCAACAGCAAGCTGTGTATTTGCATCAATCTTGTCAAACTTCTTTGTTGTAGCACTTGAAATCTTAACTGCAAAGTTATTAACAGCAGCCTGATCTACAGCTGTGATTGTAACTTTTCCAGATGTAACATTTCCTTCTGGCTTACCATTCTGATCATACTTTCCAGTCTTGTAAGTAACCTCTGCTGTTGCAGTGTCACCAATCTTGTTTAAGTATAACTTAGAACCATTTACATAACCATTGTTTGTTGTAAGTGAGAAATCATACTTAGATGCATCCTGTGAACCATATGCAGACTCATCAAGAACGACACCGTTAGCATCCTTAGAAACTAACTTAATCTCTGTCTCAGTAGCAACCGGAACAGTAAGTTTATTAACAGTTACAGATGCAACCTTACCGTCAGATACAACAACCTGCTTTGTTGTTCCATCAAGTGTCACATCATAAGTCTTTCCATCTGTTAATCCAGCGAATGTTGTGAATGTAACCTTTGTTGCATCCTTGCTGTCTACAGATACAGACTTAACTGGAACGATAACGTTGTTTTCTGTATTCTTAACTGTAATGTCAGCTGCCTTGATATCCTTTGTAGCACCTGCTACAGATGTTTCAAATGTATCTGCCTTAGTCTGAGCTACAGAATTCAGAATATATTTCTTTACTGCAATGTCAGTCTTAACTTCGTTGCCATAATCAGATGTAGCTGTAATTGTAACCTTACCAGCCTTAACAGCCTTAACTGTACCATCATTAGCATCTACAGTTGCAACTGCATCATCAGAAGAAGTAAATGTGACCTTTGCTACGCTTGGGCACTTCTTAGCTGTAACCTTTGTCTCTGAACCAATAAGCACTTCTGCTGGAGCATCTGTAAATCTAAGACCTGCGCCAATAACCTTTGCGTTTGCATAAAGGGTCTTAGAA
>OGJK01000345.1_pt1 | contig 51029 bp, 44 predicted proteins | sample 1571961 | NCBI WGS metagenome assembly OGJK01 (sample SAMEA2582120, study PRJEB24529) | metagenome | biome: Human gut stool | place: China | collected 2011 | reverse complement strand
CTTTAAACGTTTTACTTTGCGACATATTGTCATCTATGCCTCCTTAAATGAAAGAACCCTAAGAAGAGACGGATTATTTTTTGAGACCGTCATTCATCCTTCTATCCTTCTACCGCCAGCTTAAAGACCGCCTTGTGCAGCGTGCCCTCGGAGATACAGGGTGCATGACCACCGTCCTGCGGAAAGAAGATGGCGAACTCCCGGGCAGCAATTAATGTCCGTTGGCCATATTTTTCCAGTCATGCGTCTGCATGAATTTCCACACTTCTTCGATAAGCGGATTCGGCGGCGCATACTGCATCAGATCTCCAAATTGTCTATGATCATGATTGTGTAAAGGTTAATGGTTGATGAATTTGATTTTGGATTCTTTCTTCAACTACAAAAAATCTCTTGCAAGTTCAAGATAGAACTGCAATTTCCGGTGATAGACAAAAGTCAGATTTTTCTAATCTGGATACACCGAGGTTCTTGGGAAGAATAGCCACATATCGTGAAAAACAGATAGTAATACAAAAAAAGGAAAGGAAGACCGCTGTCTCCCAAAGATTACTTACTTTTGCATTGAAAATGCACAAGCAAATAACCTCGGAGCAAACGTACACAATTTCTATCTTACTCCAACAAGGAAAGAACAACAGCTATACGCGCTGCATAAAACAATTCCACCCATCGCAAACCATACAATTAAAAACGCCAATAGCCCTCACCTGCAATCCACAGCCACAGCCCCCCAGTCCTCTCTCCAAAGGGGATGGACGTGAAATGCTTTAAGACACCCAAGACACGCCAGCAAGATGGGAAGTTCAAGCGCTCGCAGAGCATTCTACTTCCCTCTCCTTCGAAGAGGGGAGTTGGGGTGAGGCATTTTTCACACCTTGAAATAGTTGTTGAGCGTTGTCAAAGCCTGCTGGTTGTCGTTGCCGAGATCCTTGATGACCTGTCCGTCCTCCAATAGAACGATGCGGTTGGAGACATCGACAAGATGCTGGAGATTGTGACTGCTGATGAGGATTGTGGCACCCGTCTGGCGATGATAGGCAAGCAAGAGTTTTTTGAGGAAGTTCTGTCCGGTAGGGTCCAGAAAGTTGAACGGTTCGTCGAGAATCAGAAGCTCAGGTCGCGAGATCATAGCCGCCATGATTCCTATTTTCTGCTTGTTGCCGGCGCTGTATTCGCGGATGAGTTTTTTCTGATCGAAGATTTGTCCCTCTGCAAACTCCTTAAATCCCTGCACAAGCAGATCGTCACTGGCATTCCAGTCCATAGGGGGGAGTCCTTGAACCTTGATGACGAAATCGAAATACTCCTCGACAGAGAGGAAGTCGATGAGGAAAGTGTCGTCGATGAAAGCTCCGGTCATCTTCTTCCATTCTTCGCTCTTCGCCGGATTGATGATCTCCTGAGACACATCGTAATGTGCAGCAGACTGAGATAGCTGAGAAAACTGAGAAGGCTGAGAAGTTTGAGAAGACAGAGCAGAGGCTGATGTCCGAGTTGTTGGATCACCTTGCGGCGTGAGAAGTACCAAACCAGAGTCAGCCCGCAGGAGGTCAAGCAGCAGGCGGAAGAGCGTTGTCTTTCCGGCTCCATTGTTACCCACAAGTCCAATAATCTCGCCATCACCGATCTCAAGTTGTGGAATGTCGACAGCAACCTTTTCGCTGAAGGATTTAGACAGTTGTTGGAGTTGGATTTTCATAATCAGCACAAAATATCAGTAAAACATTGAAAAAAGGGCCGACCATGGAGCCGACCCTTATTGATGAGAGGTCAATGATTAACGCAATCCTTTACCATGACAGTTCTTAAATTTTTTGCCGCTACCACAGGGGCAGGGATCGTTAGGCCGTGGCATCTTTTCGCGGATGATGGGCTGACGATGCTGCTCAGCGCCCTCGCGGGTGTCCTGCCCGGCAGCCTGCCGCTGTGCACGTTCGATCTCGTCGATGTCGTCTTTCTGCTCCTGGTAGCGCTGTGCATGCTCCTCGGGCGCAGCCTCCTGCACCTGCTGGCTCTGCACCTGCACAGGGATCTGACCACGCATGAGGAAGCTGGCCACACGGGTGTTCATATCGTCGATCATCGAGTCCCAGAGCTTGGCACTCTCGAGTTTGAAGACCAACAACGGATCCTTCTGCTCGTAAGACGCATTCTGCACGCTATGGCGCAACTCGTCGAGCTGACGAAGGTTTTCCTTCCAGTCATCATCGATGATGTGAAGCATGACAAACTTCTCGAACTCCTTGACCACATTCTTGGCCTCAGTGTCGTAAGCCTCCTTGAGGTTAACGCGAAGGTTGACCACATGACGGCCGTCGGTGATGGGCACAAGGATATACTGATAGACGTCGCCCTGTGTCTCGTAGACCTGCTTGATGACAGGATAGGCATCGCTCTGTATGCGGTCGGTCTTGCGCTTGAAGGCAGCCATTGTATCCTGGAAGGCGCGCTCCTCAAGATCTGCCTTGTTGGTGCCCTCATATTCGTTCTCGTCGAAGGGGATCTCCATGGACAACACCTCGAAGAAGCTTTCCTTGGCACCCTCGTAGTCGTTGTTCTCAATGATGTTGACCACACGGTCCCAAAGCACGTTGGCGATATCCATGCCGATACGCTCACCCATAAGGGCGTGGCGGCGCTTCTCATAGATGACGCTACGCTGCTTGTTCATCACATCATCGTATTCGAGCAGATGCTTACGGATACCAAAGTTGTTCTCCTCGACCTTCTTCTGTGCGCGCTCGATACTGCGTGAGATCATCGGACTCTCGATACGCTCGCCGTCTTCAAAACCGAGTCGGTCCATGACCTTGGCGATACGCTCAGAACCGAACTTACGCATCAAGTCGTCCTCCAAAGAGACGTAGAAGACAGAGGATCCCGGGTCACCCTGACGTCCGGCACGACCACGCAACTGGCGGTCGACACGCCGGCTCTCATGACGTGTGGTACCGATGATGGCAAGACCGCCAGCATCCTTGACCTCAGGTGAAAGCTTGATATCTGTACCACGACCTGCCATGTTGGTGGCGATAGTGACGGCCCCGAGCATACGCTCCTCATTGTGGATATTATCCTCGGCCCTCTGCCCTTTAAGGTTTCCGTCAGCGCCCTTGGCACCCTTGTCGGCGGCGTCAATGAGCTGCTGCTCATAGCGCAGCGTGGTAGGCTTGTCGGTGAAGGCACGGCCGTCGCTGGCCACCCACACCATACCCTTAGTGCTCTTACCGGCCTCTGCAACGATCATGGCCTCCTTCTGATGGAGCTTGGCGTTGAGGACCTGATGAGGAATCTTACGCATGGTCAGCATCTTGGAGAGCAGCTCACTGATCTCGACCGATGTTGTACCCACCAGGCTCGGACGGCCCTGCACACGCATGTTCTCGATCTCCTCGATGACAGCACGGTATTTCTCACGATTGGTCTTATAGACGCGGTCATCCATATCGTTGCGGATGACAGGCTTGTTGGTAGGAATCTCGACTACATCAAGTTTATAGATATCCCAGAACTCACCGGCTTCGGTGCTGGCGGTACCAGTCATACCGGCAAGCTTGTGATACATACGGAAGTAGTTCTGCAGCGTGATGGTGGCAAAGGTCTGTGTGGCAGCCTCCACCTTGACGTGCTCCTTGGCCTCGATAGCCTGATGGAGTCCGTCGCTCCAGCGGCGTCCCTCCATGATACGTCCGGTCTGCTCGTCGACAATCTTCACCTCACCGTCCATGACGACATATTCGTCGTCCTTATTGAACATGGTGTAGGCCTTTAACAGCTGCTGCAACGTATGTACTCTATCGCTCTGAACAGCATAGTGATTGAGCAGGTCGTCCTTCTTATCGAGACGATCCTGGTCACTCAGCGTCTTATCCCCCTCAAGTGCAGAAAGCTCAGCAGCAATGTCGGGGAGCACAAAGAGGTTTCTATCGTTGACCTGCTTGGAGAGCCAGTCGATACCCTTGTCGGTGAGATCTGCACTGTTGAGCTTCTCGTCGACAACGAAATAGAGCGGCTCGACGGCCTTGGGCATCAGTCGGTTATTGTTCTCCATATAGATCTCCTCGGTCTTCTGCAGACCGGCCTTGATACCTTCCTCAGAGAGATATTTGATAAGCGCCTTGTTCTTAGGCAGTGCCTTGTAAGAGCGGAAGAGACTGAGGAATCCATCCTCTATCTCCTTCTGATCGTTTTTCTCACGGCCCTCATTGATCTTCTGTCGAGCCTCAGCCAAGAGCTCGGTAGCCTGCTTGCGCTGCACCTCATAGAGGCGCTCCACCAACGGCTGATACTCTTCATACATCTGGTCGTCCCCCTTGGGGATAGGACCGGAGATGATCAGCGGGGTACGGGCATCATCGATGAGCACGGAGTCAACCTCATCGACGATGGCATAATTGTGTCGGCGCTGCACCAAGTCGCTTGGCGACAGAGCCATATTGTCACGCAGATAATCGAAACCAAACTCGTTGTTGGTACCGAAGGTGATGTCGGCCTGATAAGCCTTGCGCCGTGCAGGAGAATTGGGCTGATGCTTGTCAATACAATCAACAGAGAGTCCGTGGAACTCATAGAGCGGTCCCATCCACTCAGAGTCACGCTTAGCCAGATAGTCGTTGACGGTGACCATGTGCACACCGTTGCCGGCCAAGGCATTGAGGAATACGGGCAGGGTACCCACAAGGGTCTTACCCTCACCAGTGGCCATCTCAGCGATCTTACCCTGATGGAGAGCGATACCACCGAAGAGTTGCACGTCGTAGTGAACCATGTTCCACTTGATCTTGTTGCCACCAGCTGTCCACTCATTGTGATAGATTGCCTTATCACCGTCGATGGTGATGAAGTCATTGGCAGGATTAGCAGCGAGCTCACGGTCGAAATCCGTAGCGGAGACCACAGTCTCCTCGTTCTCGGAGAAGCGGCGTGCTGTGTCCTTGACAATGCTGAAAGCAACAGGCATCACCTCGTTGAGGGCTTTCTCCAAAGCATCGAGCATCTCCTTGTCTTGCTTATCGATCTCGTTGAAGATCGGCTCACGCTCATCGATAGGAGTCTCCTCAATCTTTGCCTTGAGCTCAGCGATTTTTTCCTGATAGGGCTTTGCAGCTCCCTGCACATAGTCGCGGATCTCCTTTGACTTGGCGCGGAGCTCATCATTGCTCAACTTGGCGATATCGGGATATGCTTGCTTCACTTTCTCCACCAACGGCTGGATGAGCTTCATATCACGGCTTGACTTATCGCCGAAGAGCGACTTTAAGATTTTGTTGAAATTCATTTATCTTGTCTGTTATTTATTACAATAAGGAATAGAGAGCGAACGAGTCGCCCTTGCAAAATTAATAAGATTTTCTGAATTATTACCACCATTTACTATATATTTACGCTTTAGGTGGAGACAATTCCCCTTGGAGCATCCAACGGGAGCTTAGAACAAGGGGGCAGTAGTGCAGGCATTGGGTGCTCTGATGCGGATGGCCTTTGCCACGGTGGAAGCTACACAATCTACGCTCACGGGTGTCTTGACGACCTCGTGGGGCATATTGCTTCCCAAGAAAATAATGGGGAAAGGCATAAAGCCGGCACTGCTGTAGATGACTTGCTGGGTCTCTTCGTTGAGCAGCTTCCATCCCGGTGCCACATCAATGATGATGTCACCGCAGTTGGTGGGATTGTATCCGTTGCGGATCTTGAGAATGTCGTTATTGCCGGCCATAAGACGCTCGCTGGTATAGACATCGGCGACGCCAGCATTCTGAATGAGGAAGTCCTGACTACGGCCAAGAATCTCTTTCATTGAAAGTCTCTTCTGCTCAATGAGTTTATGGTTGAGATACATCTCATTACCATAGCACTGCTCCGCATATCTGCCTTGGCCATAGATGGCGCTAAGATACATGTTGAGCAAATTGGCCGTACGATTGATATAGAAAGTACCTGAAGGTACACGATATTTATCCAAATCCTTGCGGGCCTCGTCAGAGTAGCCCGTGGAGGTGACCACAAACAGCACCTTGTCTTTGCCCACTTGCTGCTCCACACCCGAGATGAGCGTAGCCAGCGTATGGTCGAGCTGCATATAGACACTCTCCATACACGTCTGCCAGCTCTCGTTTTCCTTACCTTTGGCACGTGCTGCCGACAAGGTGACATAGAGCAGGTCGGGCATCTCGTCGCGACCCATTGACGCAGAAGCCACAGCTTGCAGAGACACCGACACCACGTTATCATTGGCCAGCGCCGCAGTCCGACCCTGTTGAGAGTGTAATGTATTGTAGGCTTTGAGCCAAGCAGGCAATGAAGTACTATAATATTTAGTGCCCGTCCACGTGCCATTATCTCCCATCCAAAAAGCGCCATCGGCAGCATGTCCGGCCGATAAAATGGCAGACTCCTTATCCTGGGAGAAACTGTAGACAATAGCCGTGCCGTTGCTGCTCATCTTAAGCTCATCGCCCAAAGTGGATGTCAGCAGGCGTTGCGGAGAATTACCATACTTCTCGTCAGCCACACAGTTGACAGGACGTAGCGTAGAGCGGTCGAGCCATTGGGTACCAACGATGCCATGAAGATAAGGAGTGGCGCCGGACGACAGCGTAGCAGTGGCCGACGAGCGGTCGACGGGAGTGAAAGGATAGCGACCGCCCTCATACACCAGTCCCTGCTGCATGAGGCGGCGGAAACCGCCCTGACCGTAGAGGGGATAGAAAGCCTCCATATAGTCGGTGCGCAGCTGGTCGATGGTCACATTGACCACCAGCCGCGGTGTAAGCCCGAAGGCCTGCATCTCAGCGGATGTCAGCGCAGCGATAATGAAAGCTAAATATCTCATTCTTCTGTTATTTTCTTGTTACTATCTTGTTAATACGTTGTTGTCCTTAAAGCGAACCACATAGTTGACGATACACCTATCCAACAAACATAATGCCAATATGTTCATTCCCGAAGCATAGTCTTGCAGGAAGTTACCAATGAAGAACAGCAAAATACAAACTGCAAACATCGTCAACCACTTGCTGTACTGTCCTCTCCTACTCTTTTTGATCACTGAATAAAGGCCGACGAGCGACAGAGGATTGAGCAACAGTATCTGTAAGTTGAGACTGACAGTCGGATGTTTGGAGAAGATCATGAGGAACAATACAAGACCAGCCAACCCGTCGACCAACAACAGAGCGAGGTCGATGCCCCAATAGATCTTTTTCTTGTGATACTCACTCACACTGGCCAGCACTACGAGCAACGTCAATATAGAAATAGCCACCCGTGGCGTGAAGACATCAAAGAAGGAGCTATCCGTCTCGGGAGCCTGGGCTTCAAGCGCCGTCCATGTACTGTCCACGAGGTTGACAGGAGGCTGATGCTCGCGGAAGACTTTTGCCGTAGCAAAGGAGGCTCGCAGAGAATCGGGAAGAAACTGCTGCTGACGCAAAGTCGTCTTTCGGTCGGCATTCACGCCCAACAGCAGATCACAGCCGAAGCAGTCCCACGGATGCTGTTCGTCCCACTGATGCACCATCATACGGTAGGAGCTCGTCACGGACGCATTGACCCGATAGCCCACATGACCATGGATATGGTCGACAATCATGTCTCGCGCTCTCGATGAGCAGTTGTCATAGAAAAAATTGTAGTGGTAGACCTTGTTCTCGGGTCTGGCGTTGAAGGTCAGCGCATTGATGATGTCAAGTTTCTCCTGCCGTGTGAGGTTGATGCGCTGCTCAATCACTCCCCTTCCCTCTTCAGTATATTCCTCCATAAAGAGTTCAAAAGGGTAGATCCCCATTTCGTAGTCGCAGAGTCCAAAGACGAAGCGAGGGATGAAATGGGGTGTATGATAATTAAACAGGCCGTAGTTGACCGCTACGTCTTGCCCCGTGGCCGCATCGTGAACCCGGATGGCTGTATGTCCGTATAAGCTGTAGATCTCTTTTCCCGGAGAACAGGTGAGCAGTCCAATCTCCACACTGTCCATCTCTTGCAGCTGTCTCGGTGTCGCTTCTTGTGCCCGAATGGATGTCGTTAAGAAAACCAAAACAGTGAGAAAAACAACTCGTAAATGTCGTTTTAAACGTTTCACGATGCAAAAATACCTTATTATTTTCACTTTCGTGCGTTAATTTCGATTTTTTTCAATACTTTTGCAGTTGACTTCCGCAGATACCCTGTGTTTTACGATCACAGTGGTAAGGATGGAAGCTCCAAGAAGGATAAACGTATTCGTTAGTAAACCAATGAAAAAACAACTCACCGTCATCACCTTGGCTATGCTCGCCACAACGGGCTGGGCTCAGAGCGGCAACAACTCTCCATATAGCCAATATGGGCTGGGAATACTTTCTGACCAGTCTACGGGCTTCAATCGCGGTATGAACGGATTGGCCTTAGGGTTCCGGGAGCACAATCAGGTGACCCCTGCCAACCCTGCGTCTTATTCGGCTATCGACAGTCTCTCGTTTATTTTCGATGCCGGTATCTCATTGCAGCAAACCAACTTTAAGGAAGGTGGCAGAAAACTCAACGCCAACAATGCAAACTTTGAGTATGTGGTGGCCGGATTCCGACTCTTTCGCCATTTCGGCGTAAGCTTCGGTCTGCTCCCCTATACCAATATCGGATATTCCTACTCCACCACAACATCGGTAGGTGATGTCAACAAGACATATTCCTACAATTCCTATAACGGCGACGGAGGATTGCATCAGGTGTATCTCGGCTTTGGCTGGGAGCCTATCCGCAACTTCTCCATCGGTGTGAACGGATCTTATCTTTATGGTGACTACACTCGCACAGTGACAAACAGTTACAGCAACTCTTCCGCCAATGCGCTCACCAAGACTTACTCAGCCGACGTGAGAAGCTATAAGCTGGATGCCGGACTGCAATATACATTGCCGCTGAACAAGAAAGACCAACTCACACTGGGCTTGACCTATGGCATGGGACATGAAATCAAAGGCAAGCCCCAGGCCACCATCGTCTCAAGCAACTCTGTCACGGCTGTGGCTGACACCACTATCTATCCCGGCGCAGGACAATTGGATTTGAAATTGAAGATCCCCAATACCTTTGGAGCCGGACTCACTTTCAACCACGATAACAAGGTTAAGATTGGAGCCGACTACTCTCTCCAGCAGTGGTCGAAAATCAGCACTCCCGAACTCGTCACCGACAATAGTGGCAACATCAACTATCAGCTGGTAAAAGGATATTATAAGGATCGTCATCAGTTCACACTCGGCACACAAATCTGCCCCGACGAGTATGGCCGTTCTTTCTTGAAGCGCATCCGCTACCGCGCCGGTGTAAGCTATACTACACCTTATTATTATATAGGCAACCTGGAGGGTCCAAAAGAGCTCAGCGCCTCATTGGGCTTCGGTATCCCTATCATCAATGGATATAACAACCGTTCGCTGCTCAACATCAGTGCCCAATGGGTCAAGCGCAGTGCCAAGAACCTTATTACGGAAAACACCTTCCGCATCAACGTCGGCATCACCTTCAACGAGCAGTGGTTTGCTAAGTGGAAAGTACAATAACACAAGATGTATAGGCATTTTCTCATGAAATTATCTCTGCATCATAGTCTTCTCATTCTTCTCTTTGTGTGCCTCTCCGCTGCTTGTACCGATCCCGTGGAGCATACAGCACCGGCTGTGCGCGCCCGCGACTCTGTCGCCGTGATGACCTCATGGGGTGTCAACACGCTCATCTCAGACTCCGGCGTGATCAAATACCGTATCGTTGCCGAAAAATGGGAGGTCAACGAAAACAAGCGCCCACCAAGATGGATCTTTGAGAAAGGACTCTTCTTGGAGCAGTTTGACGAGAAGTTTCATGTGCAGGCCTATATTCAATGCGATACTGCCTACTACTATAGTCAAAGAAAGTTGTGGGAACTCAGATCAAGAGTGCGTGTGAGAACCAAGGACGGACTGCGCTTTACCAGCCAGGAACTGTTCTGGGATCAAAACGCACATGAACTGTATTCCAATGTCTTCTCCCGTCTCGTCACTCCCGACCGTACGTTGCAAGGATCTTATTTCCGCTCCGATGAGAAAATGACCCGCTATATGGTCACCAACACCAAGGGTTCCTTCTCTCAAAGCGATCTTGAGGGTGGAAACTCCGACTCTGGCACAAGCAGCGCCGAGCAGGACAGCATCCAAAAGAGCCAAAGAAGTCAGGCTGTGCCAGAACGTGGTGGAAAGCAATAACATCGAGAAACAGAAAATATCATAATTGTAATCATATAATTGTGCAGCAAGTAGATATACCACTTATCTTAGAGATATTGTGCACGATGGTGCTCAGTGCATTCTTTTCAGGAATGGAGATCGCATTTGTCTCAAGCAACCGCATGCTGGCTGAGATGGATAAGAATAAGAATGGATTATCCCAACATATCATCTCCTTCTTTTATCGCCATCCCAACGGTTTCGTCTCTACTATGCTTGTTGGCAACAACGTGGTCTTGGTCATCTACGGCATCTTGATAGCCCAACTCTTCGACAACACCATCTTTCGAGGGTGCAGCGCTGGGTTCACAGTACCCGCTGATACCATCCTCTCAACGCTCATTATGCTCTTCACGGGAGAGTTTCTCCCCAAATCGCTGTTCAAGAGCATCCCCAACACCATGCTGACGGTGTTCTCCCCCATCGCATATGTTTTCTACATCATCCTTTGGCCCATCAGCAAGTTTGCTACCTTTCTCTCCAAGGGCATCTTACGACTCTTTGGCGTACGTATGCCGAAGGAAGAGGGCGATGAAGGATTCACTAAGGTGGACCTCGACTACCTCATCCACACATCCATTGACAACGCGCCCAACGAAGACGCTGTCGACGACGAGGTGAAGATCTTCCAAAACGCACTCGACTTCCCCGACTTGAAAGTGCGCGACTGCATGATCCCACGCACCGAGATCAATGCAGTCAACATGGAGACGTGCAGCCTGGAGGAGTTGAAACAGAAGTTCGTGGAGAGTGGAAACTCCAAGATTATCGTTTATTGCGAGGATATCGACCATATCGTGGGATATATCCACAGCCACGAGATGTTTCGTGATCCCAAACGCTGGCAGGATCATATCCGCACCCTGCCCTTTGTGCCGGAGACTATGCTGGCACAGAAGCTGATGCGCATCTTCCTGCAACAGAAGAAGAGCCTCGGTGTGGTCATCGACGAGTTTGGAGGTACCAGCGGATTGGTGTCGTTGGAGGATATCGTGGAGGAAATCTTCGGTGACATTGAAGATGAACACGACACAGACCACTACATCGCTAAGAAGATTGATGCGCACGATTATCTGCTTTCAGCACGACTCGAAATCGACAAGGTCAATGAGGAATTTGGATTGGAATTGCCCGAGAGTGACGAATATATGACAATTGGTGGACTTATCCTCCATGAATACCAAAGCTTCCCCAAACTCAACGAAATCATCAAGATCGACAAGTTCGAATTTAAAATCATTAAAAGCACAATGACGAAAATAGAACTTGTCAGATTGCATATTAACGAATAAATAAGCATCTCTGACGTTTTTTTCTATAAATCATTCCCCCGTTTGCTATTTATTTAGTAAATTTGTACGCTTTTAAAAGAGTTTGCTTTAACGCAGAAAATCAATAAACAAAAAATAAAATTATCAAAACAAAATGGCAGCATTAGGAAAAATTAGAAGCAGAAGTGTCGCGCTGATCGCCATCATCGGTTTCGGCCTTTTCGCTTTCATCGCCGAAGAGGCCTTCCGTTCTTGCGAGTCATCTCGCAACAATGAGCGCCAACAAATCGGTGAGGTGTTAGGAGACAAAATCAATTACGAGGACTTTGCCAAGCAAGTGGACGAAGCCCAGCAGGCTATGAAGTTCATGGGCCAGGACAATCTCAACGATGACCAGCTCAACCAACTTCGTGATCAAGTTTGGAACAACTTCGTGCAGTATCGCCTCATCGAGAACGAGTGCGACAAACTGGGTATGACCGTAACAGACCAAGAGATGCAGAATGTGCTCAACGAGGGTACCAATCAGATGCTCCTCTCTACGCCTTTCGTCAATCAGCAGACCGGTCGCTTTGATGCCAACCAACTCAAGCAGTTCCTCGCTCAGTATAAGCAGGCTCAGGCTCAGCAGCAGAATCCGCAGATGGCTGAGCAGATGGATGCCATCTACAAATACTGGACTTACATCGAGAAGAGCCTCCGTCAGCAGCTGCTCATTCAGAAGTACAACGGACTGCTCGCTCACTGCTTGCTGTCTAATCCTGTTGAGGCTAAGATGGCCTTCAATGAGGAGAGCCAGGAGAGCCAAATCCAGTTGGCTTCTTATCCCTACTCCAGCGTTCAGGATTCTAAAGTAAACATCTCTGACGCTAACCTGCAGGCTAAATACGATGAGCTGAAGGCTCGTTTCCGTCAGTATGTCGAGAGCCGCGACATCAAGTATGTTGATGTCCAGATCTCTGCCTCTCCCGCAGACCGCACAGCACTGCTGAAGCAGTTTAAAGGTTGGGCTGGCCAGTTGCAGTCTGCCACTGATCCTTCTGAGATCGTGCGCAAGAGCACTTCTTCTGTTCCCTACATGGGGATTCCTGTAGGCAAAGAGGCTTTCCCAACAGATATCGCTGACAAGCTCGACTCTATGTCTGTCGGTCAGACTTTAGGCCCAGTTGAGAACAAACAAGACAACACTTTCAATATCGTCAAGCTCGTTGCTAAGCAGGAGCTCCCCGACTCTGTACAGTTCCGCGCTATCCAAATCGCTGGCACTACTCCCGACGAGGCTCATAAGACTGCTGACTCTGTCTACAACGCTTTGAAGAGCGGTGCTGACTTCGCCACTATTGCCAAGAAATATAATCAAGAAGGCAAAGAGCAGTGGCTCACCACCAAGATGTATGAGTACTCTACATCGATGGACAACGACTCGAAGAACTACCTCAACACACTGCTCACATCTAACGTCAACGAGCTGAAGAACGTTCAGCTGACTCAGGGCAACCTGATCATCCAGGTTCTGGACCGCAAGAATATGGTGGAGAAGTACACGGCTGCTGTCATCAAGAAGCCGATCGACTACTCCAATACCACACGTAGCAACGTCTATAATAAGTTCAGCACCTTCGTCAGTGCTAACCAGACTCCATCCGACATCGTGAAGAACGCTGCTCGCAACGGCTATTCTATTCAGGAGGCTAAGGATGTGACCACAAGCCAGCACAATCTTGCAGGTATCAGATCTACCCGTGACGCTATGAAATGGCTCTTCGCTGCCAAAGAGGGTGAAGTTTCTCCGATGTATGAGTGTGGTGACAATGGCAACAACCTGCTGCTCGTTGTCTGCGAAAAGATCCATCCGATTGGCTACCGCGACCTGAGCGATCCTCAGGTGAAGGAGATGATCAAGCAGGAGGTAATGCGTGACAAGAAAGCCGAGATGCTCATCGCCAAAGCTAAGGGTGCCAACAGCATCAACGTTGCCAAGGCTAAGGGTGCTATCATCTCTACTGTCAACCAAGTAACTTTCGCCGCTCCTGTCTTCGTTCAGTCTACCGGTGGTAGCGAGCCAGCTCTGAGTGGTGCCGTCTACGCTACAAAGCCCGGTGCTTTCAGCAGCCATCCTGTTAAGGGTCTGGCCGGCGTCTATCAGTTCCAAGTCGTCAGCCGAAAGAAGAACGCACTGAAGTTCAATGAGGCTCAGGAAGAGATGAAGCTCCGTCAGCGCTCTATGCAAAATGCCGGCAACTTCATGAACGAACTCTATGTCAAGGCTAAGGTTGTCGACAACCGCTACCTTTTCTTCTAAACAAGAGTTGTAGAGCATATATAAAGAAAACAGGGAAAAGACCAATGTGTCTTTTCCCTGTTTTTTTATTTTCGTTTGGCAAGTATTGTTATTTACGAGTATCTCAATTTCAATGCGATCTCACTGCACCTTCGGTAAAGGATAGTCATATTTATGAGGACCAAAGGCACTGTCTTTATAAGGATCGTGGTACCAGTCTTTCTCTACTGACAGTTGTAATGAGAACGACGGTGATGGTTTCCACTGCACAGAAGCCCCTACCCTGTCAACATTACCATAATAGCCGGAACCGACACCATAGCCATAAGGATCGAAGCCGTATGAACTCATCATGCCCTGATAAGCTAATGAAGGATATCCATAATAAGAGTAAGGATAGAAGCCATTCGAGCCTATCGACTTCTGACCATAGATGGTAGCCGACCATTGATCATTGAACCGATAACCTAACTCGGCATAAACCGAACCTGTCACATAATTATTTGATCCCTCATTGACGTGGCTGAGATTGCCACCGACGACAAGACTTCCTTTCTTTCCGAGGGGTGTCGCATATGCTACATTAGCAGTCTGGGCAAAGCCACTGTGATGACGCCGACCACCGAAAGTGGTGTAAGCACTCAAGTCCATGCTGGCGTTGAGCCCTGCATGGAGACTATTGCCGTCACTCCACACCTCATCGGGCACCGCTTCTGTGTAAAGCGGTGCCTTGCTCTTTATACTTTGAGCAGACTTCGGGATGGAGTCATTATGTGACTGGGCACAGATGCCAGTACTTAACAGCAACAAGCCCATCAATATATAGTTACTTGTGTTCATCATCTCTTTAACCATTTCCAGCAAAGACTTCTCATCACCCTTATGCTTATCCTGCAAAGATGATTCGTCATGGCTGTATTTCTCTACAAAGATAAGAAAAGATCAAATGCCCGCTCTGTCGCTTCATCATTTTTAGGGTTGTTTTGATTAAAAATACATAAATGCTTCAATCGTCATTCCATTTTTAAAGAGATCATGAGGCAAAGAGATTGAATCTTATTATCTTTGCATATCATTAATATGAAGGAATAACGACTCATATAAAGGAATGACGATATTATGGAAAAGAATCCATCTTCAACATCTGAAAAGTCTATAGCATTGTTAGGCCAGGCAAAAGCAATGGCTGCTCAAGGCAACAAAGTCGTTGCCGTGGCATTGCTCAGCCAATATATTGCCCAAGCCCCGGAAGCAGAAACTGAGGAAGCCCACCGTCTGCGTGGTGCCCTGCTCCTACAAATGGGTGACAAGCGAGGAGCGGAAGAAGACGCTGAAGCTGTGCTGCGCATCAATCCTAAACTCGCAAATGGCCACTTCCAACTCGATTAGATATTAATTTTTTATCTGTTTCGCAATTTTTCTAAGGAAATGTTTGCGTATATCAGATAATTGTTATACTTTTGCACAAAAATAAAACAATAACATTATGAAGTCATTTGCATCTTTCCGTTATTATTATTTTTACTTTGCATGGAAATGCGAAGCGGGAAGTTGCGTGTAGATTTCAACTTAAGACTGACAATAACCAAACAGGTTTTGTATACAAAGTCCCGCTTCATATCCTATGAGGTGGGATTTTTTGTAACATAACCTTGAAAACAATATAAGAACAGACAAAGAACAGATCGATGAAGAGAATAGCAATACAAGGACGCGTAGGATCTTTCCATGATATCGCTGCCCATGAATATTTCGAGGGGGAACAGATTCAGCTCATCTGCTGCGATACTTTCGAGCAAGTGTTCGAGAATATCAAGCGTGACCCTACTGTTATCGGATTGGTGGCTATCGAAAACACGATCGCCGGATCCTTGCTCCACAACTATGAATTGCTACGCGACAGCAGAGCAACCATTGTCGGAGAGCACCGGTTGCATATCACGCATAGCATCTGTTGCCTACCGGAAGACGACTGGACTACCGTTTCGGAGGTACACTCTCATCCTGTGGCGCTGATGCAGTGCCGGCAATGGCTGTCAAATCATCCCGACCTCAAAGCAGTAGAAGCAGATGACACTGCCGGTAGTGCTGAATACATCAAGAAACACAACTGTCTCGGATGGGCTGCCATCTGCCACGCCCATGCCGCTAAACTATATGGATTGAAGGTGTTGGAAGACCATATCGAGGACAACAAGCACAATTTCACACGCTTCCTCGTCGTCTGCGCACCACAGAAAGCCGACTTCCTGAGACCCGTCAACGCTGTCAACAAAGCCAGTCTCGTCTTTTCTCTTCCCCACTCAGAAGGTTCTCTCTCTAAAGTACTGACCATCCTGAGCTTCTATGACATCAACCTGACCAAGATCCAGTCACTTCCTATCATTGGTAAAGAGTGGGAATATCTTTTCTACGTAGATGTCACCTATGATGATCTCGTACGCTACCGACAAGCTGTAGACGCGATCACACCGCTGACACGCAACATTAAGATAATTGGAGAATATATAGAAAAATAACAACTGCAATAATCATCAATATGAAACCAGCTCAAAGAGTTAACACAATTCAAGAATACTATTTCAGCCGCAAACTGAAAGAAGTAGCCAAACTCAATGCAGAAGGACAAGACATCATCTCGCTTGCTATAGGTTCACCAGACATGCCGCCTTCGCCACAGACCATAGAGAAACTTTGTGAAGTCGCCCATGATCCGTCGGCACACGGCTATCAACCCACTTGTGGACTGCCGGAACTGCGCAAGTCTATGGCTGGATTCTATAAGCGGACATACGGAGTGGATGTTGATTGGGCTACGGAAGTCCAGCCCATCATTGGCTCTAAGGAAGGCATCATGTACGCCACTCTCGCCTTCTGCAACCCTGGCGACAAAGTGCTGATCCCAAATCCCGGCTACCCAACCTACACAGCTGTGAACAAGATCTTCGGTGCCCAGATCATATACTATGACCTGTTGGAGAACAATGAATGGCAACCGGATTTCGATACACTTGAGAAGATGGATCTTGAGGGAGTGAAACTGATATGGACCAACTACCCCAACATGCCGACAGGCGGCAATGCACGCATGGAGACTTACGAGAAGCTGGTGGACTTTGCCCGTCGCCACGACATTGTTGTGGTCAATGACAACCCCTACTCTCTCATCCTCAACGAGCATCCGATGAGCATCATGCAAATACCGGGAGCCAAAGACTATTGCATCGAGCTCAACTCTATGTCGAAGAGCCACAACATGCCAGGATGGCGCGTGGCCATGATGCTGAGCAACAAAGACTATATCTCATGGATCTTTAGGATTCAGAGTAATATCGAGAATGGTATCTTCCGGGGCATTCAGCTTGCCGCTGCTGAGGCTTACAACACCAATTCTGAAGATTGGCACCGCGAGAACAACATCGAGAACTATCGTCGTCGCCGCGTCATTGCTGAGCAAATTCTCAACACACTGGGATGCACCTACGACAAGAGCCAGGTGGGAATGTTTGTTTGGGGAAAAATTCCCGACGGCTACGCCGATGTGGAAGATCTGACAGAGCAAGTGCTTCATGAGGCAAAAGTCTTCATCACCCCAGGCTTTATCTTTGGCTCTAATGGTAAGCGCTACATCCGCATCTCTCTTTGTGCTAAAGACGAGAAGATCGAAGAAGCGCTGAAGCGCATCAAGCATTGGAAAAACAGTGCTAATAAGTAGTACTTGTCTGAACAGTTGTTCATACCGAATCTGATACACAAACAAAAATTGAGATTAAAATAGAAATTAATAATTTAAAACTTAAGGATATGGAACTTGAACTTGAAGCTCTGAATTTACCGAGTGATAATGAGCGACCGATAGTGATTGCTGGTCCCTGCAGTGCCGAGACCGAGGAACAGGTAATGAATACAGCCCGTCAGCTGAGAAGCAAAGGTTGCCACATGTTCCGTGCTGGCGTATGGAAGCCACGCACCAAACCAGGAGGTTTTGAAGGTTGTGGAGAGAAGGCTCTGCCTTGGCTCAAACAAGTCAAAGACGAGACGGGTATGCTGGTTGCTACAGAGGTCGCTAAGCCCGAGCATGTGGAACTCTGTCTGAAATATGGTATCGACATCCTTTGGATCGGTGCCCGCACCACCGCCAACCCCTTTGCTATGCAGGATTTGGCAGATTCTCTCAAGGGTGTAGATATCCCTGTGTTCGTGAAGAATCCTGTCAACCCCGACCTTGAATTGTGGATTGGAGCCATGGAGCGCATCAATCAGGCTGGCGTGAAGCGTATGGCTGCTATCCATCGTGGTTTCTCAAGCTACGACAAGAAGATCTATCGCAACCTCCCGATGTGGCAGATCCCTATGGAGTTGCATCGACGCATCCCCAACTTGCCTATCATCTGCGATCCCAGTCACATTGGTGGTCGACGCGAACTGATCGCTCCTCTGTGCCAGCAGGCCATGGACTTAGGCTTTGACGGCCTTATCGTTGAAAGCCATTACAATCCTGACGACGCTTGGAGTGATGCCCGTCAGCAAGTGACTCCGGATGTCTTGGATTACATCCTCAGCCTTTTGGTTGTGCGTGATGAGACCGTTACCACAGAAGGTATCAACCAGCTCCGCCGTCAGATCGATGAGCTTGACAACCAACTAATGGATCTGATCTCAAAGCGTATGCGCGTTTGCCGTGAAATCGGTCAATATAAAAAGGAGCACAATATGACCGTGTTCCAGGCCAACCGCTACAACGAGATTCTTGAAAAACGTGGAGCACAAGCCAGTTTATGCGGTATCGATCCAGAGTGCGCTGCACATGTCTTTGAGCTTATCCATCAAGAGAGTGTCCGCCAGCAGATGGAGATCATCAACCAGTAAACACTTTATATGATGGGCAACGAACTTAAGATGAAAAGTCATTGCCCATCATCAATAAATAGATATTCTTACACAGACGAAAAAATGAAGATTCTTATCATGGGTGCAGGAAAGATGGGATCATTCTTCATCGACCTGCTCAGCTTCGACCATGAAGTGGGTGTCTTCGAGAAAGACTCAAGAAGACTGCGCTTCACATATAACTGTCAGCGGTTTACCACCTTGGATGAGGTGAAAGATTTCGCGCCTCAACTGGTCATCAACGCTGTGACCGTCAAATACACGATCCCAGCCTTTCAGGAGATTCTCCCCTATCTGCCCGCCGATTGTATCATATCTGACATTGCTTCCGTCAAGACCCACCTAAAAGAGTTCTACGAACAAACTGGACACCCGTATGTCTCGACACACCCTATGTTTGGCCCAACCTTTGCCAATCTCAATCAACTGTCTGAGGAAAACGCCATCATCATCTCTGAAGGCGATTATATGGGACGCATCTTCTTCAAAGATCTCTATCGGGGATTGGGATTGCACATCTATGAGTATACCTTCGAAGAGCATGACAAGACCGTCGCTTACTCACTCAGTATACCCTTTGTGTCTACCTTCGTATTCGCAGCAGTCATGAAACATCAAGATGCTCCAGGAACAACATTCAAGCGACACATGAATATAGCAAGAGGAGTTCTTTCAGAAGATGACTATCTGCTGCAGGAAATACTCTTCAACCCTTATACCCATGATCAAGTAGAAAACATCTGCAAAGAGATGAAAGAACTGCTTCACATCATTGACGAAAAAGATGCCAAGGGCATAAAAGCATACCTTACAAAGATCAGACGTAACGTTTTTGAGAAATAAAGTTTCTACACTGAAATCCTCCGCAACGCTTAAACGGCGTTGCGGAGGATTTTGATTATATCTAAAAAATTTCAATTCCTTTTAGAAGAGCCTCAATACGTCTAAGAAAAACTACAATACACTTTAGAAAAGAGTAGGACCATCGACATCAATCTGCTTGCTACTTTCTTCTCCAGACTTACATTCATTTTGCTCACCGCTAAAATCAATATAAGCTTGAATAACCTTTTGTGACCGGAGATTAATTCTGTATCTCCCCCACCCTATTCTCTCAAAAGGATCTGTCGGCAACATACTGTGGTTCCTCACTAAATGATAGACATACTCTCGAACCTCTTCCTTACTGACAGGATGAAACAGACTATTATATGCATTATAAACGTGGAGCACTAAATATCTTAAGCTGATACCTTTATTACCAGCTTCCAACATAATGCGAATGACAGTCTCTTTCATAGAAAAACAAACCGCAACTTAGTATGCCTAATACTAAGCTGCGGCACAGTATTCACCTATTAAGCGAGCACGACCTTACCTTCTTCACCCTTGATCTTGCCCTCTTTGAGCAACCAACCAATACCCAGCAAGATCTCTGTCTCGGTCTTATTGGTTGCTTTGCAAAGCTCTGAGACAGACTGAGCAGTACCAGCTGCGGACAATGCCTGATACACATCACCTGCACGGAATCCAGCATTCTCAGCGTCTACTAAAATCTCAGCCACCTTCTTGGGGGCTGCAGCTTTCTTTACAGTAGCAGTTTTGCCAGCTACTCTTCTTGTTGTTACTTTCTTTTCTGCCATAATTTAGTAAAAAATAAATTTTATAGTTAATATACAACTAATTTATTACTCTCTTACTGCAAATATAAGATATTTTTTAGTAACAGGTTGTCTCATTACTTACCAAAGTGACGATCGTTGTATCATTTATTGATATACATCAAGCTAATTTTAATCCTGCTTGATGTATATCAATCAATAGTAACGATTATTCTTTGTCAATCTTAATCTTTAACTCCTCAAGTTGCTTAGGCTCAAGGACTGAAGGAGCATCCAACATCACATCACGCCCATTGTTGTTCTTCGGGAAAGCAATGCAATCACGAATGCTGTCCAAGCCTGCAAGAATGCTTACAAAACGATCCAAGCCAAAAGCAAGACCTGCGTGAGGTGGAGCTCCGTACTTGAAGGCATTCATCAAGAAACCAAACTGAGCCTCAGCACGCTCGGGAGTGAAGCCCAACACTTCAAACATCTTCTCCTGAAGTTTCGTATCATGGATACGCAGACTACCTCCGCCCACTTCGATGCCATTGCAGACAAAGTCATAAGCCTTGGCACGCACTTGCTCAGGATGAGCGTCGAGCAATGGGATGTCATCGGGATTAGGCATAGTGAAAGGATGGTGTGTTGCCATCAGGCGCTGCTCCTCATCGCTCCACTCAAAGAGCGGGAAGTCTATGATCCAAAGACATTTGAAGACATTCTTATCACGAAGGCCAAGACGGTCGCCCATCAACAGGCGCAGGCTGCAAAGCTGAATACGTGTCTTATTGGCATTGCTGCCGGAAAGTATCAGTGCGAGGTCACCCGACTTTGCATCCATCTTCTTCAAGACGCCCTGGAGCACTTCCTGAGAGTAGAACTTATCAACAGAACTCTTGATGGATCCGTCGGCATTGTATTTGATATACACCAGTCCTTGAGCACCCACCTGAGGACGCTTGACAAAGTCGGTCAACTCGTTGAGCTGCTTTCTGCTATAGTCAGCGCAGCCTGGCACACAGATGCCACCGATATAGTTAGCCTCGTTAAAGACAGAGAATTCACCCTTACCTTTGAACTCATCCATCAGTTCAACGAATTCCATACCAAAACGTAAATCCGGCTTATCAGAACCAAAGCGACGCATAGCCTCGTGCCATGTCATCTGCTGCAAAGGCTTAGGAATATCCACGCCACGAATCTCCTTGAAGAGCATACGACACATCTCCTCAAACAGGTTGATGACATCGTCCTGATCCACAAAACTCATCTCACAGTCAACCTGCGTGAACTCGGGCTGGCGGTCAGCACGAAGATCCTCGTCACGGAAGCACTTGGCAATCTGGAAATATCTGTCAAAGCCAGCCACCATGAGCAACTGCTTCAAGGTCTGAGGACTCTGAGGCAATGCGTAGAACTGACCGGGATTCATACGGGAAGGAACAACGAAGTCACGCGCTCCCTCTGGAGTAGAACCGATAAGCACAGGTGTCTCCACCTCTATAAACTTCTGATTGTCCAGAAAATTGCGGATAAGAATAGTCATACGGTGACGCAACTCCAAATTGCGTCTGACAACAGAGCGGCGAAGATCCAAATAGCGGTACTTCATTCTCAACTCATCACCACCATCTGTATTGTCCTCTATAGTGAAAGGTGGAGTAAGAGAAGGACTGAGAATGTTGAGCTCATTGACAATGATCTCTATATCACCTGTTTCCATCTTGTCGTTCTTGCTCTGTCGCTCCTGTACCAAGCCCTTAGCCTGAATGCAATACTCACGTCCAAGTTTGTTTGCCCGCTCGCACAGCTCTTTATCCACAGCCTCGTTAAACACCAACTGGGTGATGCCGTAACGGTCACGCAAGTCGACAAAAGTCATACCTCCCATCTTACGAGTGCGTTGCACCCATCCGGCAAGCGTAACCTTCTTGCCGACATCTGAGATGCGCAACTCACCACATGTATCTGTTCTATACATTGCTATTATAGATTGAATATTATATGAATGCAAAGTTAGTAATTTATTCTATAACTACAAAACGCATCCCTTCTTTTTTCACGGGTCTTTTATCCATAACTTTCTAAAAATAAGAAGAAAAAAGGTAGCCCGTGGAGGCTACCTTAATTATATAGAGTTACGAAACGAATCTGTTATCCCTGCACCTGTTTGATCATCTCATCGACATCGACCAGATTCTGCTCGCCCGTAACCATATTCTTTAGCGTGACTTTACCTGCCTCAATCTCGTTGTCGCCGGCCAAAGCCACGAAGTCGATATGCTTTGCATTGGCATAGGACATCTGTTTCTTCATCTTGACAGCATCAGGATAGATCTCTGCGCGAATGCCGGCCTCTCTTGCCTTAGATATGATCGGCAGGCAGTACTCGGTCTCTTTCTCACCAAAGTTGATGAAAAGCAACTGCGTGGAACGAACAGCATCCTTTGGATACAGACCAAGCGCATTCAAGACATCATAGATACGGTCGGCACCGAACGAAATACCTACACCGGAGAGTCCTGGCATACCGAAGATTCCCGTAAGGTTGTCATAGCGGCCACCACCGGTGATGGAACCCATAGGTGTATCCAGAGCTTTCACTTCAAAGATAGCACCGGTATAGTAATTGAGGCCACGGGCAAGTGTCAGATCAAGTTGAACTTCATTCTTCAGTCCTACTTTCTTGAGAGCATTAAGGATGAAGGATGTCTCTTCCACACCTTTCAATCCCGTTTCAGAGTCTTCCAAAACGTCAGCGATCACCTTCAGCTTGTCCTCATTAGAGCCTGTCAAAGCGATAACCGGCTGCAACTTTTGAATTGCCTCTTCCGAGATACCATTCTCCCGAAGCTCGTCGTTGACCTTTTCAAGTCCTATCTTATCCAACTTATCAATGGCCACTGTGATGTCTACGATCTTATCAGCCTCACCAATAACCTCTGCCAGTCCGGAGAGGATCTTACGGTTGTTGATCTTGATCTGTACCCTGATACCAAAACGCTGAAACACTGTGTCGACGATCTGCATGAGCTCCACCTCGTTGAGCAAAGAGTCCGAGCCGACAATATCAGCATCACACTGATAAAACTCGCGGTATCTGCCTTTCTGAGGACGGTCAGCGCGCCACACCGGCTGAATCTGATAACGCTTGAACGGCAACTGCAGCTCGTTGCGATGCATCACTACATAGCGTGCGAAAGGTACGGTAAGATCATAGCGCAAGCCTTTCTCACACAGTTTGGACTGCAAGTGGAGAACGTTTCGCTCTCGCAACTCCTCATCAGAGATATCCTTGAGATAGTCGCCCGAGTTCAAGACCTTGAACAGAAGTTTGTCGCCTTCATCACCGTATTTGCCCATCAGCGTATGGAGCGTCTCCATAGCCGGGGTCTCTATCTGCTGGAAGCCATACAATGCGTATACTTCCTTAATAGTATTGAATATATAGTTTCTCTTTGCCATCTCCTCAGGACCAAAGTCTCTGGTACCCTTTGGGATGGATGGTTTCGTATTTGCCATACTACTGATTATCAATGATATTTATTTTCTTACAATCGTCTGATCACGGTCCGGACCGATGGAGATGATGCCGATACGTGTCTCCAGCTCATCCTCCAGAAACTTGATGTAGTCTGCGAATGCTTTCGGGAACTGATCTTCAGAAGTGAACTTCGTCATATCGGTTTTCCATCCCGGCAACTCTTTATAGACAGGCTCCACATTGTCGATCTCATAGGGGAAGTCACGTGTCACCGTGCCGTCAGGCAGTTTATAAGCGACACAGGCCTTGATCGTATCAAAGCCGTCTAAGACATCGCTCTTCATCATGATCAATTCCGTCACACCGTCGACCATAATGCTATAACGGAGCTGTACGAGGTCGATCCATCCGCAGCGGCGCTCACGTCCGGTCACAGCACCATACTCATGACCGAGATCTCTGATCTTCTTACCCGTCTCATCGAAAAGCTCCGTTGGGAAAGGACCTGCTCCTACACGTGTGCAATAGGCTTTCATGATACCGTAGACATTACCAATTTTGTTGGGACCGATTCCTAACCCAGTGCAGGCTCCGGCACAAACGGTGTTGCTGGATGTCACAAAAGGATAGCTTCCAAAGTCCACATCGAGCATTGTGCCCTGCGCACCTTCGCAAAGGATGCTCTTGCCGTCTCTCAGCAACTTATTCACCTCATGCTCACTGTCAACGATATGGAACTGACGAAGATATTCCACACCTTCCATCCATTTCTTCTCTACCTCATCGAAACCTTCGAAGTCTGTCCAGCCTAAGGCTTTCAGCATCTTCATGTGTCGATCTTTATGAGCGGCATATTTCTGATCAAAGTTCTTCAGAATATCTCCCACACGAAGACCATTGCGGCTCACCTTGTCGGTATAGGTCGGGCCAATGCCCTTGCCGGTCGTTCCCACCTTATTCTTGCCTTTGGCAGCTTCAAGTGCACGATCAAGAATTCTATGCGTAGGCATAATCAGATGCGCTTTTTTGGAGATATGGAGTCTGGAAGTCAGCTCATGCCCACTCTTCTCAAGATCTTTCGCCTCGTCCATAAACAGATCGGGAGCCAGGACCACGCCATTTCCAATGATGTTGACCTTATCACCTTGAAAGATACCGGACGGTATGCTGCGAAGCACATATTTCTGTCCTTCAAACTCCAAGGTATGACCGGCATTGGGACCTCCCTGAAAACGGGCTACCACATCATACCGCGGTGTAAGAACGTCAACAACCTTTCCTTTACCTTCGTCGCCCCACTGAAGACCCAGCAGAACATCTACTTTACCTGTATTCATATGCCTAGATTTATAGTTTTCTCTTAAATATCTCTATATAACTAATGTAAACCGAATGTCGAGGGGCCTCATCAGTAAACTCTCGGACCAAAAATTGCGGTTCCGACGCGTACGAGTGTGGAGCGACATTTTATCGCAATTCTATAGTCATGGCTCATCCCCCACGACCGCTCACAGAAAGCGTCATCATCATAGAAATACTGCTCCTTCACTTCTTCAAAGAAGTCGGCAGCTGTACTCATCTCGCGCGCGATCTGGTCTTGATCATCCACATTACTGGCCATCATCATCAAGCCACTGATATGCACATGGGGCAGCGTCCTCCACTCACCGCTGCTCAGCAACTCGCGGCAGGTATCGAGTGTCAGACCGGTCTTTGCCTCTTCCTCGGCGATATGCAGTTCAAGAAGCACATTGATGACACGATTATTTTTAGCTGCCTGCTTATTAATTTCTTTCATCAGCTTCATCGAATCAACCGACTCTATCATACTGATGAACGGTGCTATATATTTGACTTTGTTGGTCTGGAGATGACCGATAAAGTGCCATTGGATATCTTTGGGCAGCTGTGCATACTTCTTGACCAGCTCCTGTTCATGACTCTCTCCAAAAATACGCTGTCCAGCCTGATAAGCCACTTCGATGTACTCATTGGGATGAAACTTGCTCACAGCTACCAGTCTGGTGCCTTTTGGCAATTCAGCCAGGACTTCTTTCACATTCGATGCAACATCAACATCCATTACTCCTCCTTCGCCTTGTTGTCGTCTGCCGATGCGTTCTCCCTTTCGTATTCGGGTTTATCCTCTTCTGCGTTCTTTTTCTTGTCAGGATCCAAATCGTGAACAAAGACATCCATGGTAGGAGTCTCGTTGATGGCGCTGATGACATAGTCGATCATCGTACCGCCCATCACCTCTTCCACATACTTGACGGCTTTCGATAAAGAGCCAGCCTGAACAAGATAGTTGACATTGGAGCGTTTCTCCTTCTGTGTTTTCTCGTCGATCGTGATGAATTGCAGCTTAGCCTTATACCACTTGTCATCGGCATTAAGATCGCTGAAGAAGATCTCGTGATAAGGAGCAGGCTTGATGCCGGTGATCTTGTAATCGCCACTGATGTAAGTCTGCATTTCCTCGATCAGGGCTTTCTCTGCCTCTGTAAAGCTCAGTGCGTCTACGACATACTGTTCCGTAACGGGTTTCTGTCCACCATCCTCTTGTGTTTTGTCGTAGCGTATTTTTGTCTCAAACCAATCAGAAGTTCTTGATTTCATATATTATGTCTTTTACTTTTTATTTTCTAACATTCTCTCTGTGTTCCCCTTGAAGAGATTATCCAGTGCACGGTAAGTATAAGCAGCACGGTCATTGATCGTGAGGTTGTTGTTGAGCCTTGACCGCAGATCAACGAGCTTAGAGACAGCATCCTGATAGTTCTCAGGCGTTATTCTGTCGCACATCTTGTTGGCCAGCGTGTTGTCGAAACTAAAATATCTCACGAGCATATTGGCAAACTGCTTCTTCTGCATATCAGTGACATCCTTGAGTTGCTGATTCAACCGATTCTTTGGCCTGTAAATCTTAAAGACCAGCTCATCAGGTTCTCCACCGCGCTGTCCATAGCTATAACGTTTGCTATAATCAAAATAGCAATCACAGAACCCATTCTCTGCCAAAGACTCCAATTCAGCCTTGGCAGGTTCAAGGACTCGCCGAGTGAAATCACTGAATTTCTTGTAGTTGCTTTCCAACCTGAGCATTTTACGAAAGTCTATGGTCTTGATGATCGTACCGCCTTTGTCAAGCCAACTCTCTATAAACATGTAAATGCGCTGGGTGTACCGGTTCTTGCAGGCAAACACAATCTGCTTGCCCAAACGATGATAACCCAAGTCAAGAGATACCAGTCGCTTAGCAACAGTACGGTCGATCTTCAACACAGCATATTTCTCATAGATACCCTCATCCTCCGGAATATAGACATCGCAGAGATTGGTAACCTTTTGATAATGGCGACCGTCGGCTGTTTTATATGGGATCTCCACAGGGATAGCCGCCAGCATCTTCAAGCTTTGACGCAATTGAGGATAGTGGTTGGGATCCACGCCAAGCGTCTTGAAGAGCGTCTTGATCTCCAAGCGTCCGTCATTGTCAAGCTCAGCGTCAGAGAAGATTTCCGGTTGTAGACGCTCTTTGTTGAGCATCTTGTGCAACTTCGACTGCATATACTCGACAATCGTGACGAGGATACGTATCTGTATGAGGGAATAATCGTGGCGCATCATCGTCACGGCGATAGGCTGTAGAAGCCAGGTCTCTTCCTCTATGGGTATGAGATCAGAGGGTATGTTGCGCTTGATATCACGCTTCTTACCCTTTCCGAAATCACGGTTACGCGTCGTCTTACGCCGTGTTTCCACGCTGTCTGTCTGTACACTGGTCATTTCTGGTGCCATATCACTACTGGTTTCGGAAACTTAATCCGAAACATTTGGCTACAAAGATATAACTAATTTTTGACTTCACCAAACGTGTGGATATAAATCTTTTGAAGTAGAGACAGTTCTATTCAAAATTAAGATGCTCCAACCTCTGTCTGAGCAACTCAGCTTCTGACTTTCTGATAGCCAAAACGATCGAGCAGTTGATGTTGAAATCCTGTGCGACGATGTCGGCTTTCATATCCTTCACAATCTTCATCACGCCATTCATCATGGGATATGTGAAGTGGAACTCTACCTTCTCCTTGACCAGTCTATTGACAACGGAGCAGTGGGCTATGGCATCAGCGGCCGCCGTGCGGTAAGCCACAATCAAACCTCCGGTCCCCAAGTTCATACCGCCATAATACCTAACAACACAAATGAGGATATCCGTAAGCTCATTGGAGACGATCTGTCCCATTATCGGCTTACCGGCTGTCGACGAAGGCTCACCATCGTCGTTGGCCCGCACCTGCACCTCATCGCCTACCCCTATCTGATAAGCGTAGCAGCAGTGGCGCGCATCGTAATATTTCTTGCGATAACTGTCGATGATCTGCTTGGCCTCATCGACCGATTCTACATGATGTGCAAAGGCGAGGAACTTACTACGCTTCTCGGTATAGTAGCCCTCGCCCGTGTTTTCTATCGTTTTATATTCGTCGTTCATTCAAATGATTTCTTGAAACCGTTTTAGTCCAGACGATGTATCACCAGTCCGGAACGCAGTTTGGGCTCAAACCATGTCGCCTTTGGAGGCATGATGTTTCCAGTATCAGCAATGTTCATGATTTGCTTCATAGAAACGGGGTAAAGGGCTAAGGCCCAGCGCATCTCACCACTGTCCACGCGCCGTTTCAGCTCTTCCAAGCCACGCAGTCCGCCCACGAAATCGATGCGCTTGTCGCTCCGCAGATCTTTGATGCCCATGAGCTTGTCGAGTATCAGACGGCTGGAGATGTCAACATCCAGTGACTTGATAGGATCGTTTTCGTCATAAGCATGCGGCCGTGCAACAAGACTATACCAATGTTTGTCGAGATAGAGTGAGAACTCATGGATATACTGTGGCTTATAGATAGCCTCTCCCTTGTCCTCAACCTCAAAATCCTCGCTGAGTTTCTTGAGAAAATCTTCCGATGTCAAACCGTTGAGATCCTTGACTACACGGTTGTAGTCGAGTATCGTCAACTGACTTGCCGGGAAGCAGACAGCCATGAAATAGTTGTATTCCTCTTTTCCCGTATGATGGGGATTTTGCTTTGCTTTTTCGGCACCCACCAGTGCAGCAGCCGCAGAGCGATGATGCCCGTCAGCGATATACAGATGGGGCATCTTGGCGAATTCCGCTGTAATCGTGGCGATATCGTTTTGATCGTTGATGATCCAGAATTGATGACGGAAACCATCATCAGGTGCCACAAAGTCATAAACGGGTTTTGTAGCCGCATAGCGCTTAAGGAGAGCTGTAAGGACGTCATCGTCGGGGTAAGCGAAGAAAACTGGCTCCATATTGGCGTTGCATACTCTGACATGCTTCATGCGGTCCTCTTCCTTGTCGCGACGGGTGAGCTCATGCTTCTTGATGACACCGGTGAGATAATCATTGACAGAAGCCCCAACAACCAGACCATACTGCGTATTGCCGTTCATCGTCTGGGCATAGATGTAATAGTGCTCTTCTTTATCCTGTACCAGCCAGTGCTTGTCCTGGAACGCTTTGAATTGTTCGGCTGCACTGGTGTAGACGCGAGGATCATATTCCGACGTACCCGGCTCGAAATTGATCTCTGGTTTGATGATGTGATAAAGCGACATCTCGTTGTCACCGGCCTCTTTTCTTGCTTCCTCCGAGGAGAGAACGTCATAAGGGCGTGATGCCACTTTCTCTACCAAGTCCTGTGGTGGGCGTATGCCACGAAAAGGTTTGATCAATGCCATAGTAATAGACTTTAAATGTTAGCTATATAATATAAGGTGTATTCAAAGACAGTGCTTCCTGCTTCACCGACCTCGGTGAAGCAGGAAGCACTGTCCACAAGGTATTACTTATTTACTTGGTATTTTGTGCAACCATCTTTGAAGAAAGCACCGATCTGCTTAGCAGCAGCGATACCTGCGTTGATGTTGGCCTCAGCTGTCTGGGCACCCATCTTCTTAGGTGTGGAGAAGTATCTGCCTTCAAACTTCTTGAATGCCTCATCAGCGTCCGGCTTGATGTCTGTGATGTACTTCAAATCCTCACGCTCCGCCAACAGTTTCAAGAGACCTTCCTCATCAATTACCTCTTTGCGGGCTGTGTTCAGGAGGATACCGCCTTTCTTCATCAGATTCACCACATCATAGTTGATGCTTCCCTTTGTCTCTGGTGTTGCAGGGATATGCAGACTGACAACATCACAGGTCTTAAAGAGATCGTCGCGGCTGTCCACAGCATGCACCCCACTCTGCTCAATGACCTCTTTCGGACAATACTCATCATAAGCATAGATGTCCATATCGAAGCCCTTGGCAATGCGGGCTACATTGCGACCGACATTTCCAAAGGCCAGGATGCCCAGCTTCTTGCCTTTCAGCTCAGAGCCGGACTTGCCATTGAAGAAATTGCGGACGGTGAAGACAAGCAGACCAAAGACCAGTTCAGCCACAGCGTTGGAGTTCTGACCCGGAGTATTCTCTACGACAACACCTTTTTCCTTGGCATAAGACGTGTCGATAGAGTCATAACCGGCACCGGCTCTGACAACAATCTTCAAGTTTTTGGCAGCGTCAAGCACTTCCCTGTCAACTTTGTCGGAACGTACGATCATGGCATCAACATCTGCTACCGCATCGAGCAACTGCTGCTTCTCCTGATATTTCTCAAGGAGCACAATCTCATGCCCTTCTTCTTGAGCCACCTTCTTTATGCCTTCCACTGCAGCGGCAGCAAAAGGCTTTTCTGTTGCAACTAATATTTTCATGTCGATAGTTTTAAGATTAATGCTGTGCCTCAAAATCCTTCATGCACTGTACAAGCGCGTTGACGCCTTCGAGCGTCTGTGCATTGTAGCAGCTTGCGCGGAATCCACCGACAGAGCGGTGTCCCTTGATGCCTACCATACCACGCCCTGTTGCGAAATCGAGGAACGGCTTCTCCAAATCCTTGTACTCCTCGTTCATCACGAAGCAGAGGTTCATCACCGAACGGTCCTCCACGGCCACCGTGCCCTTGAAGAGTTTATTGCGGTCGATCTCGTCGTAGACGATGCGGGCACGCTCCTGAGCGCGTTTGCCCATCTCCTTGACACCACCGTGAGCTTTCACCCAGCGCATGGTTTCAAGCACAGAGTAGATAGGCACTACTGGCGGAGTGTTGAACATGGAGCCTTTGCTGACATGGGTGTTATAGTCAATCATCGTCGGCAACTCACGTGGAGCGCGTCCGAGTTTGTCATTCTTCAGAATGATGCAGGTGACACCTGCCATACCCATGTTTTTCTGACAACCGGCATAGATGGCATCATATTTCGACACATCAACAGGACGGCTAAGAATATCAGAACTCATATCAGCGATCAAAGGCACCGGTGAATCGATATCCTTACGCAACTCTGTACCGAAGATGGTGTTGTTCGTTGTGATGTGAAGATAATCCAAATCTGCTGGAATCGTGTAATCCTTGGGCAGATGACAATAATTATCATCAGCAGAAGAAGCCACTTCAACAGTCTCACCGAAGTGCTTAGCCTCTTTCATCGCTTTCTTAGCCCATGTACCTGTATTGACGTATCCAGCCTTCTTGATGAGGAAATTTGCCGGGATCTGCATAAACTGAAGCGAGGCACCACCACCAAGGAATATCACCGAATAACCTTCGGGGATATCGAGCAACTCTTTGATCAGAGCTACTGCCTCATCGACCACTGGCTGGAAGTCCTTAGCACGATGGCTGATTTCCATCAGGGAGAGTCCGGAGCCATTGAAGTCCAGAATCTGCTTGGCAGTGTTCTCAATGACTTCACGGGGCAACATCGAGGGACCCGCATTAAAGTTGTACTTCTTCATTTCCACTTGTTTTTAGTTAATACTTAGAGGTTATTGTACTCTCATGCAAACTTACGAATTATTTTTCAAATCAGCAAATATTTTTGCAACTATTTATCTTTTACTCTGCAAATACTGTCAAACTGACACTTATTTAGAATATAGAAGGTATATTTATGAGGGCTTCCTCAACAACTTAACAGTTTTCCATGTACACAAAAATACACCTTATTATATAAGGCTTTTATGTCGCAGCAAATATTTTCTGTTGGTTAATTTGGGTCTATTGTCACGTAACACGGACCTACTCACAGCTCCGTACTGCTAAACGCCTCGCACGACATTTTGAGGACTGAACGCTCCGCTACACGGAATGAAAGAGCAAAGGACACATGGTAAAGGTGGATATATACTTTGTCTTGAGTCGCAACCGGAGTTGTAGATGGCAGTCTGTCATCAGAAAGTTTTTGACGAAATTGTGTCAGAAAAAAGCTACGATTTAGAAAAGTGGAAAGGGTGAAAACTCCAGAAAACCGCCGTCGAAGTACTGGCAAAATGGCCTTGCAAAGTCATCTTTGCTTTTTCTGATTGAGAAAAAGGTACTTTGACCTGATCATCTCACCTTTCTGACCGAGTCATCTTACCTTTCTGACCAAGTCAAAGTACCTTTCTGATCCGGTCAAAGTACCTTGTTGACAAACTGAAAAAACAAGAGTATTTTGTAATTCGTTGTTATTTAAGCATTTAAGAAAATCGCCCAAATTCGCATTTTTTCGACCAAATGCCCAATTCCTCGCAAAGATCGCATTCTCAAGCCCGCTTTTTTGTCAGTTTACTCAACAAATGGCGGTTGATCCAACTTGTCGCGGACTACTATAGAAAAAGACCTTTCGTACTAAGGAAATGCAAAAACGGAACATTTCACACTTTGGCTAATTTGAGCCTGCACATGAAAGAACAATCCAAGTCAAGTGTTTCACATTTCCGAGTTTCTGTGTACTTCGACTATTGTTTTCTGTCCTTTAATCTTTTGACCTTTCACCTTCTTGAGCATCTTGGGGGCTTGAAGTCGGGCAACCGCCACATAAGCATAGCTGTCGTAGACATCAATGCGCCCAATGTCTTTGGACTGCAGTCCTCCACATTTACAGAGGAAACCGACGATGTCGCCTTTGGAGATCTTGTCCTTCTTGTCCTTCTTGCCCTTACCAATATAGATAGTGACCATCGGCGGCAGCGTTGGAGCCTCATCAGCATGATCAGAAAGGTTGTAGTCCTCAACATCCGCGTCGACATACTCCGGCAGTGTTTCTTCCGGACCTAAGAGAAAGAAGGTCCTTCCGGTTTTATCCCATCGCGCCGTACGACCTATTCTGTGGATATAGTCTTGTTCACTCTCGGGCAGATGGTAGTGGATGATATTGTTGATATCCGGAATGTCGATGCCGCGACTACCCAAATTGGTACTGACAAGCGTATTGACCGAGTGGTTGGCAAAGAGGTAGAGATGCTCCTCTCGCTCTTTTTGCTCCAAGGCACCATGATAGGCAATGGCTGAGAAGCCCTGTTCCAGGAGATAGTTGGTCACCCTCTCCACAGCATCGCGGTAGTTCAGGAATACCACGCTGCTCTCTTGTCCTATCTGCCCGAGTAACTGAGCTAAGGCAGGCAACTTGTCCTTTTCTTCACTGTGTACCGCCAACACCTTGATGCGGTCAGTAGCTACATCATCATCAGGTCTGAAGTCCAGTGTCGTGATCTTATGGCCGGAGCTATAGTCGTTCATCGTAGCTTCCATCTTCTCAGGCTGGGTGGCAGACAACAATATGCGACGAGTCTTCACGGGAATGCTATGAAGGAGCGTCTCTATCTCCTGCTGGAATCCCATATCCAAGCACTTGTCAAACTCATCAATGACCAGGAAGGCCAGCCGCTGAACATCTATGTTGCCTTTGGCGATGTGGTCGTTGATGCGTCCGGGCGTACCGAAGATGATCTGTGGACGCTGTTGGCGCAGCAAGCGATGCTCGTCCATGGTGGGACGCCCCCCATAGACGGCCATCGAGCGGATGCCCGACCCGATGCTCTTCAGTACGGTATCGGACTGCAAAGCCAGTTCACGCCCAGGAACGACGACAAGCGTCTGAAGAGTCGTGCTTGTAGTGTCGGTCTGTGCTGCGACTGGCAGGAGATAGGCCAGAGTCTTACCCGTGCCGGTAGAACTCAGGACGATCACATCACCGCTGCCATTCTGAACTGCATCTATCGTGGCCGTTTGCATCCCGTTGGGTGTGATGCCGGCTTTTGCTATTAATTGGGATATATCCATCATTTCAACAATTTATCGATTTCATCAAATTCCTTTCCTCTGTTGAGATTGAGGTAAATAGTGTAGAGCGGCAGTGCCCATCGGTCTTTGCGCTCGGGCTGGAGTTGCCGGTATTTTTCCAAGTAAGGCAGCGCCTGCTTATAGAAGCTGACGACCTGCCCGTGCTTCTTTGCAGAGAGAACCGGATTCTTGTCCAAAGCCACTCCTTGATTAAACAGTGCCAATCCGGCATTGAGCCAAGCCTCAGCGACAGAGTCATTCTCATGGATGAGCGTGTCACAAAGGGCGAAACACTCTTGATACTTGCCTGTATTCAACAAGATGATGCTCTTTGTGATACGGAAAAGCAGGTTGTGGCTATCGGTAACGAGCGCCTGATTGGTCATGGTCAAGGCTTGCTGCCAGTCATTCCGTGCAGAATAGTAATCAATCAGATGGGAGAAGAAAAAATCATCGAGATGATTACGGTCGAAACCTTCTCTGAGCGTCTTGACATATCTGGCGGTGTCCCCCTCGCCTAGATAGGTCTGGGCGAGCAACTGCAGCATCTGGTTATAGTGAGTGGTATCCTTTAGCGCAAGATAGGTGTGATGAAGTGTTTGCTTGCGGTTTCCCATCTTATACGACGCATAGACAGCCCAGTAAGCTGCTTCGGGAAGATGCTTGTCTTTCTCACCATAATGATATGCTGAGAAAAGCGATTGGTTGGCCGTCTCGATATATTGGTTGAGCAAGAGGTAGGCCGTGTCGTATTTCTGCCTTCTGATAAAAAAAAGGCCACCATTGAGAAGATTGGGCCGAATCATGTTCAACAGCTGACCATGGGATTTACGCCACTCTTTGGCATCTGATTCCTTGGGATGAGGAAGGTTGAAGAGTGAGTCATAAGTCTCCATATCCCTAAACATCCTGCTGGTAATATTGAAGATCGCCGCCGTATCATATTTCTGTTTGAGATAGAGCTTCTCATTACCATTTTCGTACTGCCGGCGTTGAGCATCAAAAAGTACATTCCAAATCTTTGTGTTAGAACGGTTATCAGAGTCAGCGAGCAAAGTCCTCATCATCTGCTCTGCTTTATCCAGACTGGTATTCTTTTTCACATAATCCCTGGCCGTCGCAATCTCTTTCTTTTGTGCAACACCTGCCATGGAGATGAAAAGAAATACCAATAGAAGTATCTTTGTTTTCATATCCTTGATCATCTTCTTCTACCTCTTCTATAGGAAGTCTTTTTAGCGGTTGGCGCACTCGCGCTGTCTTTCATCTTCTGTATGGCGGCATCGACATGTTCAGCCGCGTCTTTCCATTTCACTTGGGTCTGCTGAGGATCCAAGAGTGCGACTCGTCGGAAAGCATTTCCGGCATTTTCCAAGCAGACATAACTTTCCTTTCCTTGCAGTGCCTCTTCGGGGGTAGTAGAACGATTATCAGCATTGCCTTCCAAATCCTTCCCCCACTTTTCCTGGGCTTTCTCTCCCCAGCAGATACCGATATTGTAGATCACCTGTACCTGTGTACTGTCGATTGTATCTGCCTTTTCCAAAGCCTTGATGGCTCCGTCCCAATCGCGTTTCCGCATATAGATCTCACCCCACAACGACCAGACATTGGCATTGAGACTGTCTTTTGCCAGCTCGTCTTTCGCGAAATTTTCCAGTTCGCCTTCATGCCCGGGGCTGGACAGAAAGTCGGTCAAGAGATGGAAATAAGCTGCATTGTCCGGCGCATTGTCATGCAAAGCCAACAGTGCCAATTCGTAGCGTGAGGAGTCAAGTGGCGTGCGCATAAGTTCACGCATACAGTTAACCTTTATCTCGGCCGCATCCTCAGCGACATTGGAGTCGTTCAACGCTATATCGGCATAGCGGTCAGCCTCATGGAAATGTTTCTCACCATAAGCCAACAACGAGGCATAATAGGAAACAGCACCGAGATAGGCGTCTTGTTGCTTATCGGAAAGACGGAACAACGGAGACGAATGGGATTGCAGATAGAGATGGAAAAAACGAAGCGCCGTAGGATTGTCGTGACGCGCATAATACATCATGCCACCATCGATGAGATGAGGCCTCAGCGTTCTCAACTGCCGGGACAATTGCTTGCGATGCTGAGGATCGGATTTACCTTTTTTGTCAGGAAGAGCATCTATGGAGTCGCAGACCAATGCCTTAGAAAGGGTCTGATAGAGCAACTGATAGTAAGTGACAGAATCGCGTGTCTGCTCCATCTGTGGAATCAGATGGGTGATCTGAGTATATAACTGATCGGCCGAAACTTGATTGTCCTGAGATGTGGAGCAATAAGCCACGGCAATACTTGCCAATTGTAAGAATAAAAATGCAACGAGCCTCATTGTATCTGATCTTTTTACATCTTCTATCTTGCGAAGATAATATAAAAAAATGAGACTCAAAAGGAAATATACAAAGATTTATAAGTTGTTAAGTTATTCACGAACTTTGAGATTGGCGCAACTGACTAAGCAGCAGATACAACTTGTAAAAGCGAAGCACTAAAAAAGAAGGATGAGAAGACAAAAGATTCGCTCTCAAACGATGATGGACAAAGGAGAGTACGGGAAAAGCCAAACGCAACAAGACTCCACCAATATTGCTACCAGCTAAAGACAACAGCGTAGAATAACCTTTCAGGTCTTCACGAAACGTAACTAATACATGAATGGAATCCTCTATCTTCTTGATATATGATGCGTTGCTCTCAAAACGATCAAAGAGTACGGGATTATCTATGTGCACGATGGGTAGCCCCTCTTTCTCAAGGTTCTTGCCAAGCATGACATCTTCGTAGCCATAGTGCCGGATGCGCTCATCAAGCGGGTGGCACAACAAAATATCGCGGAAAACCAAGGTATTGGACAACTTAAAACTGTGATATGGGGCTTTCTGTCTAAACTCTGCATATTGGCAATACTCAGACGCCTTCTCGTAAAGGTAACGCAGATTGGACGCCGAACCTCCCCCTACCCGATATCCCCCACAGCAGACACAGGGTTGAGGATGATCCGACATGAAAGAAACATATTGACGGATATAATCCTTCTCCATTACCTTCAAGTCAGCATCGATCATCAACAGCCATTGTCCATGAGCTTCCCTCACCAATGTATTGCGAATGGCAGCCCGCCCACGATTGACTCCGGTAAGCCAATAGCGGCAATGGGGCCATGTGTCGATCTGACGATTGGTATCTATCTTCTGTTGATTTGTGGAGCCATCATCTCCCACGATCAACTCCCACTCCAAGCCTCGTATGTCACGACACTGCGCGACCACAGCATGAGCCAAGGCCACACAATCGTCGTTGAAAGTAGGAATGAGTATAGAGATCATAGCCAATGCTTCTTGAGGATCATGAGAGTTTCTCCTTGAGATACTGCCCTGTCACACTCTGCTGACAGACCGCAATCGTCTCAGGCGTACCTTCACAGACAAGTCGTCCACCCTGGTTGCCACCATCAGGCCCCATGTCAATCAACCAATCAGCACATTTGATGATGTCCATATTATGCTCGATGATCAAGACTGAATGACCACGCTCTATCAAAGCGTTGAAAGCTGCCAATAGCTTACTGATGTCGTGGAAATGAAGGCCCGTGGTAGGCTCATCAAAGATAAACAAGGTAGGATCCTGCTTCTCCTGACCAATAAAGTAAGCCAACTTCACACGCTGGTTCTCACCACCGGACAACGTCGAAGAACTCTGTCCCAATTGGATATATCCCAAGCCGACGTCAGACAGAGGCTGAAGCCGCTTGACGATGTTTTTCTGACTATTCGCTCCAAAGAAGTCGATAGCCTCATCAACGGTCATATTGAGCACATCGTTGATATTCCTACCCTTAAAGCGAACCTCCAGCACATCTTTCTTAAAGCGCTGACCATGACAAGCTTCGCACTCCAAAGTAAGATCAGCCATGAACTGCATCTCCACAGTGATATAGCCTACACCCTTACATTCCTCACAACGGCCGCCCTCAGTATTGAAAGAAAAATACTGTGCGGTGAAGCCCTGCTGTTTGGCCAAAGGCTGCTCGGCAAAGAGCTGGCGAATGGCATCGTAGATCTTCAGATATGTAGCGGGATTGGAACGTGTGCTCTTGCCGATAGGATTCTGGTCGACAAATTCTACGTGGCGAATATCCTGCCAGTCGCCTTCCATCGTCTGAAACTCACCCGGAGCATCCGTCACCTCACCCAGCTTGCGCTTCAAAGCCGGATAGAGGGTATCGCGCACCAATGAGGACTTACCGGAACCGGAGACACCGGTCACCACCGTCATCACATTAAGCGGAAAACGGACATCCACACCACAGAGATTATTAGCCCGACAACCTTTCAGCTCGATGGACTTGGTCCATGAACGGCGGGAAGAAGGCACTTCGATGGTTTCTGTCCCTAAGAGATATTGCAATGTATGGCTACGAGGGTATTTCTCCAACAAAGCTTTGGTCGTAGTGGCATCTACGTCATGCGGCCCCCGGCCTTCATACACAATCTCACCGCCATGCCGTCCGGCATCAGGACCGACATCAATCAGCCAGTCGGCTTCACGGATGATGTCCTCGTCATGCTCTACGACAATGACCGTGTTGCCCAACTTCTGTAACTCCCGCAGCACATGAACAAGACGGACCGTATCACGACTGTGCAGTCCGATACTCGGCTCATCAAGGATATACAGGCTTCCCACCAACGACGATCCCAAGGATGTGGAGAGGTTGATGCGCTGACTCTCACCACCGGAGAGCGTGTTGCTCTGTCGGTTGAGCGTGAGATAGCCAAGCCCGACATCGCACAGGAAGTTCAGTCGCGACTTTATCTCTGTGAGCAAGCGCTTGCTGACCTGCTGCTCATGGTCAGTAAGTTCAAGATGGTCGAACCAGTCCTTGAGATTCTTCACCGGCATCTCCACCAAGTCCACAATGCTGCAACCGCCAATCTTCACCCATGTGGCTTCCTTACGCAAACGGGTTCCATGACACGTAGGACAGACGGTCTTGCCACGATAACGGCTCATCATCACACGGTACTGGATCTTATACTGGTTTTCTTTCACCATGTCAAAAAAGCCGTCGATGCAGACGGCATCAGCCCTTCGTTCACCATTCTTCTTTCTGTCGCATGGCAGTCCGTGCCACAGCATATCCTTTTCACGCTGCGACAAGTCAAAATAAGGTTTGAAGATGGGAAAATCATACTGGGCCGCCCGCCGGCAGAACTCATCCTGCCACCACTTCATCTTCTCGCCATGCCAACACTGTACACAGCCCTCATAGACCGACAACGACGAGTTGGGAATGACCAGTCCCTCGCTGATGCCAATGACAGAGCCAAAGCCCTCACACGTAGGACAAGCTCCAAGCGGCGAGTTGAAAGAGAACATATTGTCGTCGGGCTCTTCAAAGGTCATACCGTCTGCCTTGAAACGTGACGAGAAGTCGTAGCTAAGCCCAGAGGGAAGGAAGACCACACGGCAGGCACCATTGCCCTCATACATCGCAGTCTCTGCGGAATCGATGAGGCGGGCGATCATGTCTTTCTCATGTGACACACTCGTACGGTCAATCACCAAGAACATCTCTTTCAATGCTGAGGACAGTGCGTCATCGTCTTCTTGAAGCAGATCCTCGATACGTAACACATCAGTACCCTTCATCAGTCGGGTGAAACCCTCCTTTAAATACATCTCCAACTGCTCATGACCCGTGCGACCTTGAGGAATCAACAACGGCGAGAGAATCATCAACTTCGTGCCGTCGGCAAACTCCCACGTCTTTTGCACCACGTCTTCCGTGGTATGCTTTTTGACCTCCTGCCCCGAAATCGGAGAAAAAGTCTTGCCTATGCGGGCATAGAGCAAGCGCAGATACTCATAGATCTCAGTAGAAGTGCCCACTGTGGAGCGTGGATTCCGGGCTGTCACCTTTTGTTCAATGGCGATGGCAGGGGGCAAGCCTTTGATGAAATCGCACTCAGGTTTACTCATACGCCCCAAAAACTGTCTGGCATAGCTCGACAAGCTCTCTACATAGCGACGCTGGCCCTCTGCATAGAGCGTGTCAAAGGCCAAGCTCGATTTTCCGGAGCCTGACACACCAGCCATCACGATGAAAGCGTTACGAGGTATACGCAAATTGATGTTCTTCAGATTGTTTACCCGTGCTCCTTTAATTTCTATATACTGATCTTCCATACTTATCTAAACCAAAACGATGCTTGAAAAAGAATATATTCCGACTCTACAAAAGTACGCATAATATTCTAAATGCACAAATTTATGCTCATGTAAAAACTCCATGTCCAAATTTCTTGACTCACCAAAGAACATTTTATGGCTGATGATGGCATTGTTTCAGAGATTTTGTGTAAGTTTGCAATAAAAATAACTTCGACAATGAAAATACAACGATCCACAAGCCATCACTGTTACCAACGGCTGATGGGCATGCTATCCATTTTATTACTCTGCTTACAAATGAACACACCTGTCTTTGCTAAAAAGAAAGCTATCACTTTGAAGATTGTGGAAACCAGCGATGTTCATGGTTGCTTCTTTCCACATGACTTTATCAACAACAGCGATATGCCGGGATCACTCGCGCGGGTGAGCACTTTCTACAAGCAGTTGAAAAGCCAGTATCCAGAGAGCACGCTGCTGCTCGACAATGGTGACATCCTGCAAGGACAACCGATCAACTACTTTTCAAATTTCGTCGATACGCTACAGCACAACATTGCAGCAGATGTCGTCAATTACCTTGGCTATGACGCAGAGACGATTGGCAACCATGACGTTGAGACAGCGCATGCCTGTTTCGACAAATGGGCCGGCGAACTGCACTGTCCTCTGCTCGGTGCCAATGTGATCAACACAGAAACAGGAAAGCCATATTTCAAGCCTTACACGATCATCATGCGCCAAGGCATACGCATCGCTGTCTTAGGACTTCTCACGCCTGCCATCCCCAACTGGGTGGAACAGACGTCATGGAAGGGTATGCGCTTTGACGAGATGATAGCCACAGCAAAGCATTGGATGAACATCATCCGTCAGCAGGAGCATCCAGACGTTGTCATCGGACTTTTCCATTCTGGTGCAGAAGGTGGCATCGTCACTCCTAACTATGCAGAAAATGCTTCTTTGGCAGTTGCCAAAGAAGTACCAGGCTTTGATCTTATTCTCTTTGGACATGATCATACCCGTCACCAACAGATGATAAAAAACGATGTAGGGAAAGATGTGCTTTGCCTTGACCCGGCAAACAATGCACAGACAGTAGCTGTCGCTACAATCAACTTAGAAAAAGAAAAGGGAAAATGGACAGTGAAGAAAAAACAGGGAGAACTGGTGGATGTCAGAAATTACAATATCGACCAGGATTATGTAAAGCATTTCGAGCCTTACCTCAATAAAGTAAGTGACTTTGCCAATAAACAGATTGGCAACTTTGCACATACGATCTACACACGGGATAGCTTCTTCGGAAACAGCGCCTTCAACGATTTCATCCTGAATCTACAAATGAAATTAACTGGCGCTGATATCTCATTCAATGCACCGCTGACATTGAACGACAGCATCAAACAAGGTCCGATTTCGGTTCGGGACATGTTTAAACTTTATAAATATGAAAATCATCTTTATATGATGAGACTCACCGGCGAGGAGATCAAAGGTTATCTGGAAATGAGCTATGACCAATGGGTCAACACGATGACATCCCCAAATGATCATCTCTTCCTTCTGGAGTCTGTTAACACAGGATCGAACGAGCGTGGGCGCTTCAAGAATTTCATCTTCAACTTTGACGCAGCAGTCGGCATTGACTATGAAGTAGACGTCAGAAAGCCCAATGGGCAAAAGGTCAACATCATAAGAATGAGCAATGGCAAGCCTTTTGAAGAAGACAGATGGTACAACGTGGCCATCAACAGCTACCGCGGCAATGGCGGCGGACAACTACTCACACTGGGTGCCGGCATTCCACATGACAGCTTGAAATCAAGAATCGTATGGCGTTCTGACTGTGACCAACGCTATTACTTCATGAAAGCCATCGAGGAGATGAGGACGGTAGATCCGCAACCCAATCATAACTGGAAATTCATTCCGGAGACTTGGGCGAAAGAGGCTGGAGAGAGAGACGCCAAACTCATCTTCAAGTAAATCCCCTAACAACATATCGCCAACATGTTTAGGGATAAAAAAAATCTGTCCTTCGGCCGGTTGTTCATCACGATGATGCTGATGATCATTACGATGTTACCTGCCGAAGGACAGAATGCTCTTCTAAAGAAAACTGACAGCCAACGGTTGGGCATTGCCATTACCTACTTCCAGGGTGGCAAGTACCATGAGGCTAAACTCATCCTACAAAGATTGGACAAGAGCTATCAACTCAATCCGAGATTCAGAGCTTATCTGGGGGTATGCTACTACTATGACCAAGAATACGAGAAAGCCACAAACTGCTTGGATTCTGTCATCCTCCAGTTACAAGCCTTCGACCCACAAGAACTGTCGTTTTACTACTATGCTGACGGAGAGAGCTATTTCACCTTAGGCAAATACGCTCAAGCCGCCCCACTCTACGACCAGACTCAAGCACGCTGCCATGAAGATGAAAAAGCTAAGATTTATTATCGATTAGGACTTTGCTACTCCTTTCTCAAACAATGGTACAAGGCCCTGGACGCACTTCAGAGCGCGCTCGTATACTATCAACAATACCAGCCGAAAGAAAAAGCGAAGATAGCGGAAATCCGCAATCTCATATTTGCATGTTGCTCCGAGATAAACCAGCCTACTTCATAGCACTGTAGTCATCACTTGCCAACAGCTGCTGATAAGTAACAGAGGGATGCTTGTGCATGTAGCGGTCGACGATGGAAACATAAGTCGTACGGAAGAAATTCTTCCCCAATGCTTTGTTGACAACCCACATGACTTTACCCATGTGCAGATCCTTTTCCAACTGAGAACGCTGGTCATAGTTTGCCATCGGATAAAGACTCAACAGATAAAAGCTCAAGCAATCGGGCACAATATTGCTGCGCCCCATAGAGGAAAGCTGGTCCTTGGAAAAGCCAAACTCCTTGTAGACCGGATACTTTGCACCCATGTACTTATCAAGAGAGATACCGATCATCTTGTCCCCCACTACAATACTTTGATCCAACGCACCGATTTGAGCATAGACCCGTGGTATCGGCATATCAGGAAGCCAGTCTTTGAGTTGCTCCAACGATTGTGACAACTCTTTGTTTAAGTCATCCATGTTGGCATACTCCGACTCTGCATCAGTGATGATGGTCTGCAGAGTGGAATCCTGATAGAAACGCAGGAATCGCTCATTGATATCATGATCACTCACCTCACCGATTTGAAGCATCTTCTCAACAAGGGTACGCGTCTCAATAGGAAACTCTGTATTCATCTGCTGGAGGGCAGAGAAATCTCCTGTAATCAGATAACGACTCTCCAACCGGTCATAGCGCTCAATACGCGCATGACTGGCATCGTTATCATCATCGTTGGGCTTGAGCTTAAACTCACAACCAACACATAGCAGCATTGCAATAAACAATGCAAAATATATCTTCCGTATCAAAGAATATAGTCTTTTGTCGTTAACGATTTCTATTTTTCAAGCAGTGGCATTATCATCCACTCTTACATCTGCAAAAGTACTAAAAAATATTTTTTTATCCAAATATAAAGCTAAAAAAAACAAATAAACCTTCTTCTTGGAAAAAAGAAGGTTGATTATACAACTACAATTACCTAATTACTATAAAAAGAATAGGTAAGGACATAATCTGGAGTGAGTTCGTAATGAACGGTTGCGACTCCTTTAGTCTTAAGCACGTCTACCATGACAGAGCCCTCTATCCCACCCTCGACGACATGGGCATCTCTGTCTAAGACCGCGCCAATTTCAGATGGCAGGGTATGCAGCCGCATGTCGAAATAATCAAGTTTCTGTTCAGAAAACAACTTATAGACTGTTTCCTTCGCACTCCAGTTGATCAACTGTTGTGACAAAGTAGTTCGCTGCTCATCTTCACGGATAAAACGATTCACAACCTTGCTTACCCTGTCAGACGTGTATTCAATATCAATACCAACTTGGAAATCAACGGAAAGAATGATAGCCACCCATCCACGTGTATGACTGATGCTGATAGACCAATTTTCGAGCTGAGGCTTGCCAGAGGGTTCGTGACCGATCACCAAATGATCATTTCCCGTCATCGCAGTCAAGAGCGCATAGACACAAAGTTCTTCTTTTAATCTCTTGTCCGATCGAAAACTTAAATCAACACCCTTTGGCTTAGGCAATTGATCTATACCCTCTGTCATATGCCATAATCCTACCTGGACTCCACGGCATGACTCAAAGATCTTACTTAGAGACATCTTGCTTCTTCTCGTGAACAGTTACCTTCACCCGGCTGATACGGCGCCGCTCGACACCCATCACCTCGAATGTATAATTGTCATAGTCTATCTTTTCATGCAGACTTAAGAAATCGCCCTTCAACTCCAAAAGAAGACCGGCCAATGTATCGGCATCACCGGCAACATCCTCAAACTCATCGTCATCGATCTTAAGTATCTTGCAGAAATCACTCAATAATGTTTTGCCCTCAAACAAATAGGTATTGTAGCTCAACTTTGAGTAGGTCTTTTCTTCCTCATCATACTCATCATTGATCTCACCGACGATTTCCTCGAGAATATCTTCAAGGGTTACCAAGCCGCTCGTACCTCCAAACTCATCAACAACAATGGCAATATGAACCTTGTTGGCTTGGAACTCTCTCAACAGATCATCGATCTTCTTAGTTTCAGGTACAAAATAAGGAGGACGAATCAAGCTCTGCCAACGGAATGAGGCCGGCTTGGACAGATGAGGCAATAGATCCTTGATGTACAAGACACCACGAATGTTGTCATCATTGCCTTGATAAACGGGTATGCGGCTGTAGTTGTTGTCGACAATGCACTTGAGAACATCGTCGAAAGAACTACGGATATCAATATCGACAATATCCTGACGGCTCGTCATGATCTCTTTAGCAGTCTCATCACCAAAGCGTATGATACTCTGCAACATGCTTTGCTCGTCCTTGATCTCATTTTTATCGGTCAACTCCAAGGCCTGCTCCAAATCATCTTTGCTCAGCTGGCGTTGCTCTTTAGGTACTGCCTTCTCAGCAAGACCGCCACTCTTGATGAGCAAGGTCTCCAAAGGCCAAAACAATTTTCTTAGCAAGAAGATACCACCGACAACACGACGACAAAAAGCCAATGGATTCTGACGACTGTAGACCTTCGGCATGATCTCGCCAAAAAGCAGCAAGAGGAAGGTCAACAGAACTGTAATACAAAGGAACTGCAACCATTGAGCCCGAAACTCGATTAGAGACCCAAAGATGTAGTTACAGAGCATGATGATCGTCACATTGACAAAGTTGTTGGTGATAAGGATCGTAGCCAACGTACGCTCAGAGTCTTCACGCAGCAACTCTATATTGGCATCTTTAGCACTCTTCTCAGGATTCAACTCTTCCACGTCCTGCGGTGAGAGACTAAAAAAAGCGATTTCTGAGCCACTGGCAAAAGCAGACAACACCAAGAGCATAGCAGCCAAAATTGCTGCTATGCAAACGCTTACCGTTATCGGCTGAAAAGCGATAAGACTATCAATATTCTGTAATTTTGACCAATCCAACTATTAAACAAATATTAGAAAGGAAGTTCTTCATCCGCCCCCTGCTTAGCGACAGGCTTCTTTGTAGCTACGGAGTCTTCTGCCGCGGGTTTGGGCTTCGGTGTGAGAAGTTCCAAATTCTCTACCTGAATCTCTGTGACATAATGTCGGCGACCCTGCTGATCATCATAAGTATTATAGCGCAAGCGTCCCTCAACATAGAGTTTATCACCCTTATGGACATATTGCTCTACGATCTTGGCCAACTGACGATAGAAAACCAAGCTATGCCAGTCTGTACGGTCAGGGGCCTTTGTTCCGTTTTTAAGAACGTAGCCACGCTCTGTAGTTGCCAAAGTCACCTTAGCAACACATTGGTCAGCATCGTAATACCTAACGTCAGGATCTTTGCCTACGTTACCAATTAACATCACCTTGTTCATAATATGGCAAAAATAGAACTTATATACAAACTATATCAAACACAGTCGAAGACAAGTAACCGATTACTTCCAACGACCAAGATATTTAAAATTGAAGCTTTTACCCTTTGCTGAGGGGAACTGGCTACGAGGATCAACACGGTCTCGCAAATGATCTACAATACGATTGTAGCAATCCTGGCCAGACACAGCCTTACAACAAGCAACGAAACGTGTATCACGATATTCATGCTTACCCGTTGATGGAATCATAACGACTCGCTTGAAGTTCAACTCTCCTTCATACCAGCCTTCACGCTGATAGACAAGCCTGCTGATTGCGTTCTCTGCCATTTCACGACGATCAGAAGTCTGGCCGTTAGCTGGACGTACAGCTTTCTTCTGCTTGAAATCAAGCATTGTAGCCGCTGTGGTCTTGATAATAATGAAATATACATGAGCACGAATCTTGTAACGCTTGGGGAAAAACACGTCACTTGCCGCATATTCACGAATATCTGCTTCCATTTCAGGAGTAACGTCAATATCTTCTATACTACGCAAAAAAGAGATAGCATCATCAACATTGGTTACTAACGTCTCACTATTGAAATATCTAAGATATAAATTCATTGAATGGATGTTGTTTTTCAGAAAAAGAGCGGCAAACGGGACTCGGACCCGCGACCTCGACCTTGGCAAGGTCGCGCTCTACCAACTGAGCTATTGCCGCGTTATGTTTGCAAAGGTAAGACTATTTCTTTGAACCGCCAAGCGTTTTACACATTTTAATAAATAAGAGATAAGGGTGGCCGATTTTATAATTAAACATGATGATTTTTCTTGAACCAGAACTTGAAGATGGGGTCAACGAAGGTGTAGATGTCCCCGTCTTTCTCTATAATGTCCTTCTTGATCAGCGTCTGCTTATTCCTGCTGACGGTCTGCGGTGCGCCAAGGGAATACCTTTGATTGACATCCTGTGCACTGAAATGGTTTTCTCCGTTGGCAATGGCAATCAGCATGTTGACCTGAGACAGGGAGAGGCCATCAACGTCAGCCTCAAAGACAGGGGCGTTGGTGTCGACAAGCAGGATAGTCTGCTCTTGAAATATCTCTTCCGTCACTGCCGTCTGGGTTCCATCCATATAAAGAAGCTCAATTGCTGGACATACCAGCTGTGACACTCGGTGATGTCGCAGATTCTATTGGCAAACTCCTCAGAGATACTCTTTCCTGTTTCCGCAAACGTCTTGATGATATAAGGTGTCCAATATTCTCTCGCTATCTTCTTCAGATAGAACACTTGCCCAAAGCGGTAGAAAGGATTGTTGGCATTGTTGAAGATGTCCACCATCATGTGCCGTTTGCTGCCGTAGAGGCAGTAGGTCACGTCTTCCTGCTGTTGCCAGACGGACCGCATGAACCCTTCCATCTGTTTCCATTCGGGGAGCAGGGCCAGTTGCTGAAACTCATCAATACAGACGATGACATGGAAACCATGGGCTTTGGCCAACGTTTCGGGTAGATTCAGAATATCTTCCGCGCTCCGTTCCAAAGGCTTGAACCTCAAGTCAAGGGACACGGCGTTGAGAGGATCGTTCTGCAATGTAATGCTTGGTGTCAGCGAAGGAATATACTTCTTGACGAGTTCTATTCCCTTCTCCAAAGTATTTCCTACACCACTGATGACAGCGGAGGCAAAGGCATTGTAGAAATCTGAAGCACTGTGAATCTTGAACGCGTCGATGAAGCAAGTGCGGATGTTCTTGTCTTCGTTGCGCAATTCATCCATGGCAACTTTGACAAGCGAAGACTTTCCCCACCGGCGCGGGGATATCAGCATGATATTGATACCATTCTCCAAGAATGTTTTCAATCGCTTCCTGTCTTCCTGTCGGTCTATAAAGTTGTCTTTTGTTGCCAGTTCTCCGTAAACAAATGGCTTCTTCATATTGATGCGCTCTATGGTTGTCGTGCAAATATACGCAATATCACACAAACGTGACTCACGCAAGCGTGACATTTACGTTGTTTTAACGCTGTGACACCAAGGAATAACTTGGCGCACCGGACTGGGCAGACTGGCAGACAGCCGTCTCAATGTCCATTGTGAGAACTATGGCTATCAGTACAGCGACATCATGCTTGCCCTGTTCTGTGTGTATCCATGAGCTATGTCGAGACTCACGGACTGTACGTCCGCATGTTCCGTGCTGATTGCGGCTCGTTCATCAAGGAGCTTGTCGAGGAACTTATCCTGCGGGCAGAGACGTTCTACCTCCGTGCTGGCAGTTGTGCGGACCGCAGACAGATGTATGAAAAGTGCAAGGAATGGCGTCACACGACGGTAAACGGTCAGGAAATGGACATTGCCTCATTTGAATTCACTGATTTCCTTTCCGACTGGCATTTACGGCTTGCAGTGCAATGCACCAAGATAGATACAGAGCCGGGAGAGCAACTCCTGCCCGGTATGGAATTGCTTTCTCATTTCACCATCACTTTCCTGCCATTAATGATATATATTCCTTTGGGCAGATTGTCCGCTGACGATGCCACGCGCTGCCCCTGCAGGTTATAGACCTCTGCGTTCCCGGCAATATGATCCACCGCCACCCTGTCAACGGCGGTTGTCATCCCACCGTCAATGTTGAATGCCATGCTCTTGGCTGGGGCGGCAGGCGTGCCATCAGGGTAGACGGAGGGGAATTCGAAATAGGCACGGAAGCCCTTCATCGGCGTGGTGCCGGTGTCCTTATACAGATGGTTACCGGATATATAGACAGGTACCTGTGAGGCAGAAACCGCATCCTTGATAACCGTAGGCTGCAACAGACCACAGAAATTGTATCCGTAGACCTGCGCATCAGCCGTCTTCTGTGTTTGCACGTCCTTGGAAATGGTAACGTTGGTGACAAAGAACGGATTGTCAGTGGTGAAGTTCTTTCCCGGCTTGATCAGATAGGGCACTCCGGCCTTGATGCCCTCGTTCCTGACAGGGGCGGAATAGAAGTTGATAATATGGTTCTGCAGGTCCACATTGCTGAACTTCGATACGATTGTGCCGGGGCCGAATACTTTCTCCACGCTGCTGCACGGAATGTCAAACGGCAGACAGAGCGTGCTCCAGTTAGAGGAGCTGAGGTTGTGATGCACATACACGCTGATGGGCGCGGTGTGGTCGGAAAGATTGTTCTGGTTGCTGCCGCTGCCTAACAGCTCACGGTCATCGTAGAGGTCGTAGCGGATGGTGCGCACCTCGAAGACGGTGAAGTAGGACTCCAAAGCCAACGCCCATGTATTATAATACGGCCATGTATTATAATACTGCGTATTCTTAATCGAGCCACGCAGTTTGTCGCCATTCTGCCCGTAAGTGAAGTACACAGTTCCCTCTATGGCTCCACGCGAGTTGTTGCTTGTGGTCACGCTGCCGTTGGCGGTTCCCCATGGGTCGTTTGCGCTACTTTTTTTCGACCAGCCTTTATGGTTGTCGTAATGGTAATATTCCACGGGCACCACGGTGCCATTGCTATGAACCAACTCCATCACGATATCATAAGAATAGTCGCCTTTGGGATAATAAGGGTATTGTCGTGTGCTGCTGGCATCCACCAGCTTATACTTGATGGACGACTTTCCGTTCAGGTCGGTTGAAAGTCCAAAATCCGACGAAGGCACCTTCTTCTGCGACCATGTGGCATCATCGCTCGTAAGCACGTAGGGGGTCTCCACCTGCGCCTGCGCCTGAAGGCCCGTCATGGCGGCAAGTACCGCCGCCATTGCAATTTTTACAACTCTTTTCATTTTGCTTGATTTCTTTTTATCCGTAATCCGTTAATCGTCCCAGCCGTCCCCATCGCTGAGACCCCATCGCTTGCTGTCGGCTGGATGGGTGTTCTGGTCGCCTTCGTCCACCTTGTTCGGGTCGGGGTCGCCCTCGAAAATCTTTTTATTGTCGTTCCTCACAGAACCTGCCAACAGATGCTGATGCTCCGCCACGGAGACTATTCCCGTGGTCGGTTTCTGATAATTCTTCTTAGTCATATTCCTCTGATTTTTAGTAACAATGTAAGTGGCATTGGCTAATCGGCCCAATCCTTGATTTCGTCTAATTCTCTGTGGTACACGCCACATATTCCTTTCTAAAATGTTGGTGCAAAGATAATTACTGAAGTTTATTTGGTCATGTTCTGTATCTGCCTCACCCAACAGCTGGTTAAAAATAATATTATCAGTCTTCATATTTGGTGAACGCCGGACAGTCCTGTAAGCAGCCTAAACCCAGAGAGGTGAACGTGGAAGGGAAATTCACCTAGGTCAAAGACTTCACTTTGCGATAACAGGAATTCGTGGTATAGCCCTCGGGAAAGGTGATACTGGTCACGCCTTCCTTGCAGGTCGTACTGGATGCGGATGAGGTTACTTTGTAAGTTTCCTTGTCATGACCATTCTTGACCGTTTGAGGAATGGTAACTGCCCCTGAGCCGCCAATGCAGGAAACGGCGACCTCATTGTTTGCTGGGGTTGACAGATCCTTTTTAGTAATGGTGTACTCGATGTCACCAACCTTGAATTTGTCGCCTACGGATGTTGCGTAAGCCCCTGTCGCCGACATGATCCATGCCAACAACAGAAATAAAAGTTTCTTTTGTTTCATTTTTTCATGATTAAACTAAAATTATGATTATAAATTCGTATGGGTAAACGGCTTATATCAAATGATAAGCCTTCGTAAAGGGACACAGAACCCTTGGCGGAGGAACCACATGAACGTCCTTTGCCTAAAGGGGGTGCGCCGTGTCTCACGCGCGCGTATACAAAGAAGTTTTAAAGAATGATTACGCCAGTAGCGCCTGTGTGTGTGTGTGTGTGTGTGTGTGTGTGTGTGTGTGTGTGTGTGT